>BNJV01001551.1_pt1 | contig 95076 bp, 150 predicted proteins | sample 8540591 | NCBI WGS metagenome assembly BNJV01 (sample SAMD00202457, study PRJDB9452) | human saliva metagenome | host: Homo sapiens | reverse complement strand
ATCAAGGTCAATAGAATTTTCATAAAGCATGTATAGTCTATTTGCTATTCTATTTTGATAATCACCAATAGTTTTCATACTCATCACAAGCTAATAAGTTCATTCTAGTATCTTCAATTAAAGATTTACTCAAAGATTTACTTAATAATGAGAAATTTGAATCATAAATTTCTTTTTCATATAAATCTAGTTTATCTTCAGCTGCAACTATATCTTCATTGTATTTAGTAATTTTTTTCTTTTTCTTTTAATGATTCTTCCAATTTTAAGAATACATCATCTATCATAGTTACCATAGAGCTTACCTCTATTTTTGTTTGATCTATGATTACATTGGGTAAAGTCATTTTCAAAGAAGCAAGCTTAGTTACTCGTTTGTTCATCTTCACCAGTATCTTTAACAATGTATAATAGTAATTTATCTAGTAGCCCAACAAAAGGTGTTAATATTATTACATTACTTATATTAAAAATTGTATGAGCTGCTGCTATTGCTGCTCCCATATGATGTACAGGATCAACAAAAATTATTTAAAAAAATTTTAAATAAAATCTAAATATAGAAGTTACCCAAAAAACTCCTATTAAATTAATAAGTGTATGGGCAAAAGCTGCTCTTTTTGCATTGGGTTTTAGCTCCTAAAGAAGCAAGAAAAGGCTGTTACTGTTGTCCCTACATTTTTCTCCTAAAACTAAAGGCAACTGCTGCTTGATAGTCAATTAACCCCTGTGTTGCAAGTGCTATTGTTATACCTATAGTAGCTGCTGAAGATTGAATTAAAGGCTGTTATAATTGCTCCTACCGCTGTTACTTTTAGTAAACCAAAGTATGAGTCAACCTTAAACATCTTAAACATTTCAATGAATTCTGGCATATCTTTTTAAAGGACTAAGGGCTTGGCTCATAAGTTGTAATCCAAAAAATATTAATCCAACTCCAATGATTGCACTTAGATTTGTTCTAGCCTTCTCTTTTTTCATAAACATATATAGGATAGCTGCTACTCCAACTATTGGAAGTCCATACTTACCTATATCTAAAACTAGTAACCAACCTGTGATAGTTGTTCCTATATTCGCCCCTAAAATAACTCCTAATGCTTGTTTTAAAGTTAAAAGCGAAGCATTTACAAAACCAACTGTCATAACTGTACTAACAGATGATGACTGCACCAAAGCTGTTATAACAATTCCAACTAGAATACCTAATATTCTATTGTTAGTTAAAGAAGCTAAAATCTTTTTTAACTTTGGACCTGCTATTTTCTGCATACTTGTTGACATATGTTCCATACCATACAAAAATAGACCTAAACCACCGATAAGTTGTAATATAATTTTTATATACATAGTTCCTCCAGTAATTCTTTCTAAAAAAATAATTATCTTACACATTCTTTTCTATGCTATATTTTTTTTAACAGATAAAAGGGGTTTTGTATGACATTTTTGCTTCTCTTAATCCTTCATCACCAAAATCATCTTCTCTATTTACTAATTCATAGCCTTGCCATTCTTCTTGTAAATATATCATATTTGTTGCTTGATAACTTCCTATATAGTCAATTAAAGCTTTTTCAGTATGAACTAATACCATTTTTATCAGTTCAATGCTTCTCTAGACTATAAGCAATAATTTGATTATTAACTTTTAAAAAAACCACCTTTTGATATCTAAAGCTATCATAATTTTTTTAAAAGTTGCATTATTCCTTCATTTTCATTTTTTTAGAATTTCTCCACCAAACTCTGAATGAAGTTTATACCATTTTTCTTGAAAATCAATTACTTCTCCTATATTATCCTTACTTATACTTTCATAAGTATATTCATAATTCTTTTCTAAAATTAGCTACTCTATTTTTTTTTCTTAGCATAGTGTCTACCCTTTTAAAGTTGATAGACTTTCATAAGAATAAATATAGTCCTCATAATCTCTTTTTCTCTTGTAAATTAAAATCATCTTTTTAATTTTTCATACCAATATTCTGTAAAATAGTGAATAGGTACATTTTCCTCTATGATATTTTTTTTATTTTTTTCTTTCATAGCAGTTATATTTTTCAGGAGTATCATTTTTAGGGATAGGCATATAGTAATATGCCTCACCCATATATTTACTTCTGATAGTCAAAACATCATTTTCTATTTCATATTCTGTGTTTTTCTCCAAAAGCTCCATAAGAAAAGATTAGAAAAAAACTTAAATCACAGATTTCAAACCTATTTTTTTGTGTATTCGTCAATAGTGTCTTTGGACTCTATTGTTAATTTTTTTCACATAATTTCTCCTATCTATTTTTGCCAACTTGTAAATAGCTTCTACATATATTTGAAGAAGTTTATCAATTTTTGAGATCTCTAAATATTCATCTCTTTGGTGCATTCTATCTTCTTGTTCTGGAAGTAAAGCTCCAAAAGGCAACAGTGTTATTTGCATATTTGGCGTAAGTTCCTCCACCTATTGCTACTGGTTCTGCATTAATATCTCCTGTTAATTCTTTATAGATATCCATTAAAGTTGAAACTAAGAAACTATCTTTTGGTACATATAAAGGTTGAGTATTTGAATGTAATACAAATTCATATCCAAAAATCTTCAGTATTTTTTTCTTAATAGTTTCTATTATTTGTTCATTTTTAATTTTAACAGGAATTCTCATATCTAACCAAATTTCAAGTTCATTATTTTTCTAAATTAATTTTTCCTAAGTTTAGAGTTAATTCTCCTGTTTCTCCATCAGTACATTTAACTCCAAAAGATTCTCCATCAGTTTCCATTTTTACAAATTTATCAAAGAATGTAACTATACTTTTTTTAATTCTTCATTCTTAACTTCAAAATCTTTTTAAAACTTCAAAAAGAGCTGATACTGCATTGTATCCTTTGCTTGGATATGCTCCATGAGCTGGGATTCCTGCTGAAACTACTTTATATGTATTTCCTTCTCTTTCAAATTCAACTTTATTTTTTTGTTTCTAACTTCTCCAAGCATATCTACAGGAATTTCTCCATTAGCTTTGTTTGGAACAGAGTTAAAAAGCATTTCCACCTTTTATTACTACATCTTGTAAAGTGTTGAATTTTTTTCTTTATTTTAACTCTTACACTTCCTTTTTTTCTGCATAAGTTACAGGAAAACTTGAATCTGGTGTGAATCCTATAGTAGGTTGAGGCATTTTTAATTCCCCAAAAGTAATATTTTTAAACAAGCACTTCCACTTTCTTCATCTGCTCCTAATATCATTCTAACTTTTTTATTTAATTTTATTCCAGCATCTGCTATTGCTTTCATAGCAAATAAAGAGATTACAGCAGGTCCTTTGTCATCTAATGTCCCTCTACCAAAGATTTTTCCATCTGCTATTGTTCCTGAATATGGAGGATATGTCCAGTTATCTCCTTCTGGTACTACGTCAACGTGAGCAAGTATTCCTAAAGTTTCATCTCCTTCTCCCATATCAATATGCATAGCATAGTTATCAAATTTTTTTCAGCTTTAAAACCAAGTTTTTTTAGCTAAGTCCATAAAAATGATCTAAAAGCTTTTGCTGGTCCTTCCCAAAAAGGCATTCCAGGTAATGGAGCTTCTTTAACACTTTTTACTCTTACTGCATTTTGAATTTCTTTTACTACTTCATCTTTGTATCCTAGTACTTTTTCTTTTTAAATCCATTCTAAAACCCTCCTATTTTTTTCTATTTTTATTTTTTTTTATTTTTTTCACTCGCTGCTTCTTGTATTCCTCTATATTTTTCCATATAGATATCTTACATATTCATATTCAAATGGTGAATTTGTTTGATAGTAATGGAAATCAATATTCTTTCTCATATCAATTCCTCTTAAAAGCAGTAACAGGAACACTAGATGTACTAAATAGTTCCATTCTATTATATATATCTATCTTTCCTGCTAGAGTAGAGTCAACTCCTGTTCCAAAAGCATCTCTTAAATATGTAGGTCCTAATAAAGGTAGAACTAAATAAGGTCCTCTCCCTACTCCATAATGTGCTAGAGTCAATCCAAAAATCTTCATAAGGTTTTGGCATTCCCATTTTAGAAGCCACATCAAAAAGTCCTCCAAGTCCCTAATACAGTATTCATAGTAAATCTTCCTAAGGCTCTCATTGATTTTTCTTCCCTTTAATTGAAAAGCTGAGTTTGCCATAGTATTTAAAACTTTTGCATTTTTGAAGAAATTACTTACTCTATTTTCAACAAAAATCTGGAGTTATAAATTTATAAGTATTCACTATAGGAGTTATTACTAATCTTTCTATTTGATAGTTAAAATAGTACATTCTTTTTATTGAATGGTTCCCATGGATCATATTCTTCAGCAATAAAATTCTTTTCTGGAGTAGTAACAACCACATCACTAGTTTCTGTATTAGTTGTTTTTAACCTCATCAGTATTAGCACAAGAAACTAAACTAAGGCTTAAAAATACTCAATAGTAATAAATTTTTAATTTTCATATTTTAAAACCCCCTTATTTACAAAAATTTTACCATAACATCTACATTTTTCTTTGTAGAACATATTTCCACAATGTCCACCTCTTGGATAGATAACTAATCTGTCTTTGAAATACATCTTTTTAAAAAGGCTATATCTTTTTTTGACTTAAAATTAACTCATCTGCATTTTGTTACAGCAGCTATTTTTAGGAGATGTTCTAAGATAATCCTCAATAACTCTTAGACTTGAAGCTTTCTTTTAAATCGTCTATACTTGATGCTTTATTTTTGTTTTTGATAATATGGTAAACCAACTTTTATTAACATAGTCTTCAAAAGTTTGCAAAATTTACTGCTTTTAAGATAAGGTTTCATATTAGTAAACTTAGTTAATTTTGCTGTAGGTTTTTGTATAAACTCCACTTTTTGTTAAGAGATCTGAAAGGAAGTTTAAATCATTTGATGTCAATCTAAAAAGCTAGTCCTATATAGGCTTTCTTTTTCTTCGTCAGATAAGAAATCTCCCTTTAACTATATTATAAATAGTATCTGCTCCTATGTTAGCATATTCATTTGTCAATCCATTTTTAAGTCTTGCTAAAGTTGTATTTAATAGTTTTTTTCAATATTTTCTGTTTTTACCACCTGTGTAATCATCTAAATATTTATCTAATTTTACAGCTGAATCATATAATTCTACTGGTGGGTTAACCATAAATACTCTTTTAAAGTTAAAAGCTTTTCTCAGTTTCATCTATATATGATAAAACTGCAGCATTAGTTCCACCTAAACTATAACCCATAATATAGAAAATCTGTAACTTCAACTTGATCTTTGATTTTTGTCATAAGCAAGCTTCATAGCCTTATAAATATCTTTATTGTCTTCCATAAAGTAAACCTGGCATAGCATTAGAAGATGCTGAAATCATAAATTGTTGACTCATTTGTGAGCTAATAGCAATAGTATGATATCCTGCTGTATGGAATATTCTTTGCATGAACTTTACTCTAGTTGCATTATAATCAGAACCTGTTCCTGCTAGAACAAAAAAATTAAAGGTGCTTTCTTATTTTTTTGTTTACTTAAAAGAAAATTTAAATTTATTTGCATACCAAAAATGCATCAGGTATATCTTTTTGGATCCTTAATTTGTATTTCATATACTTTTAATGGTATATTCTCCATAATTCCTTCTGTCATCATTGTTGAACTTCCTATAATTGTTGCCGAATAGGGATCTTCTATTGGAAAAATTATATGAAAATGCAGTCAATGATAATAGTAAAAAAACTAATACTACTTTTACTTAATAATTTTTTTCAAAACTACCTCCTTTAAAAATAACGAAATTTGATTTGTTTCACTCAAACTTGAAATTGCTCCAATACTTTTTAATTTATCTGCCACTGTCTGTGACATCTTTGTTCTTCTTTTTAAATCTTCAACTGAAATAAATTTTTGCTTCTTCTCTTTCTTTAAGAATATTTTCAATTACTGCACCACCAAGTCCACTTATTCCAATTAAAGGTATTCTAATTTTACCATCTTCTATTTTAAATTTTTCTACCTTCAGATAAATAAATATCTACAGGTAAAAGTTCTATACCTCTTGCTTCTAATTCTACTACAATTTCACATATAGCTTGTTCATTCTTTTTCTTAGGATCTAATTTTAGGTTCTTTTCGATAGCTCTTCTAATTTTTTTGTTTTGCAAGAACTCCCTTGCTCATAACTTCCATATCAAAAGTCATCTGCTTTTCTCGATAAGAAAGCTGCATAGAACTGCAAGTGGCTGATGAACTTTAAAAGTATGCTATTCTCATTGCCATCATAACATAGGCAACAGCATGCCCTTTTGAGGAACATATATTCTATTCTTCTGCAAGATTCTATATACCAATCAGGAACATTTTTTTCCTTCATCATATTAGAATACTTTTCCCAATTTTCAGGTTCTTTTTTAGGTTTACCTTTTCTTACAAACTCCATTATCTTAAAGGCATCACTATTATCTAAACCTTGATCTATTAAATAGTTCATAATGTCATCTCTCACTGTTATTATTTGTGAAAGAGTTGCTTGTCCATTTCTTACAAACTCTTGAGCATTATTAAGCCAAACGTTTTGTACCATGTGAAAGTCCTGATATTCTTACAAGCTCTGCAAAAGTTGTAGGTCTTGTATCTATTAGCATCTGTCTAACAAAAGCCTGTACCAAACTCAGGTATTCCATAAGTTCCTATTTCTGTTCCTATTTCTTCAGGACTTACTCCTAGTGATTCAGTTGATGAGAATATTTTTAAAAGTATCCTTATCAGCAAGTGGAATATCCTTTAATTTCCATATTAGTATATTCTTGTAAAAGCTTTTATAGTTGTAGGGTCGTCATGTCCCTAGTATATCAAGTTTTACTAACTGTTCATCCATTACATGATAATCATAATGGGTTGTTGTAGATTCACTTGTTTCATCATTAGCAGGTCTTTGTACAGGACAGAAATTCATAGATAGAATTTCCTTGAGGAACTATTACCATTCCTCCTGGGTGTTGTCCTGTTGTTTTCTTTGCACCTTGACAAAGTCTACCCAATCTAATTATTTCAGCTCTTACTGCATTCAGATTATTATCTTCAAAATATTTTCTTACATAGGCTTCAGCATTCTTTTTCAGCAAGTGTTGATATAGTTCCTGCTTTAAATACGTTCTCTTTACCGAAGAGTTCTTCACAGTATCTATGAATTTCAGATTGGTATTCTCCTGAGAAGTTTAAGTCTATATCAGGGAACTTTATCCCTTTAAATCCCATAAATACTTCAAATGGTATTGAGTATCCGTCTTTTCTAAGTGGAGCACCACAGTTAGGACATATTTTATCAGGTAAATCTATCCCTACTCCTTCTTTTTCAATAAACTCTGAATGTTTACACTCAGGATTATCACAAATATAGTGAGGATATAGAGCATTAACTTCTGTAATTCCCATCATAAAAGCTACAAGTGAAGATCCAACTGAACCTCTTGATCCAACTAGATAACCATTATCTAAAGATTTCTTAACTAGCTTTTGTGCCGATAGATACAGAACTGAGAAACCATTGTTTATAATGGCATTCAATTCTCTTTCTAGTCTTGCTGATACTATATTAGGTAAAGGATCACCATATATTCTATATGCCTTTTTCATAAGTCATAGTTCTAACTATTTCTTCTGCATTTATCCATTTTTGGGTGGATAAAAATCCTTCTGGTATAGGGTTTTATACCTTCTTCTACCATATCAGCTATTTTTATTTGTGTTAGTTATAATAACTTCTTTTGGCTTCTTGTTCACCTAAATAACTAAATTCTTTTAGCATTTCATCTGTTGTTCTAAAAGTAAAAAGCCATTATTTACTCTATATTGTCTTGGATTATATACAGTTCCACTACCATATAATAAAATTGATCTTATTATATCTTCATTTTCATCTAGATAATGAACATTTGAGCTTGCTGTTACTAGAAATTCCAAGTCTTTTTACCTAAGTCATAAAAAATATTTATTCATTTTTCAACTTCATCATAAGATAGCTAATGAACCTGTTCCTTCTTTTTCTATAAGCTCATTGTAAGTTGATTTAGGTAATAACTCTATATAGTCATAAAATTTTGCTGTTTCTTCTAGTTTTTCTAAGTCATGTCTTAAATATAATTCTACAAGCTCTCCTGAATTCATAAAAGTGTGCACTCAAAGAACTTCCGACTATAAGTCCTTCTCTATTTTTCTTTTTAATACTGACTTAGGTATTCTAGCTTTTTATTTCCGAAAGTACTTTTATATGTCCTTCAGAAACTAATTTATACATATTTTTTTAAAGCCTTCTTGAGTCTTAACTTGCACCATAATATTTTTAAAGATTGCTTTTTAACATTAACTTCAAAAACCTTTATTTATATCTTTAAGATATTCTATACCTTTTTTCTTTATATTTTTTTCTAAGAATATAATAAACATATTTGGCTGTTGCTTGTGAGTCATCAACTGCTCTATGGTGTTTTTCAAGAGCAAGTCCTAAGATTTATTTAAATCTCCTAAACCATATTTTTTTAAAATCTGGGAATAGGTCTCTTGCCATTTGTAAAGGTATCAATGACAGAATTTTCTAAATCTATATTTAAATATTCTTTTAATATCTCTTTTATAAATCCCATATCAAAAGGAGCATTATGAGCAACTAAAACTGCATCTCCCAATGAAGTCCACAAACTTTTCCTATCACTTCATCTATTTTTAGGTTGATTTGCAACTTGTTCATTTGTAATACTTGTAATTTCAGTTATATGATATGGAATAGATATTCCTGGATTGATAAGTTGCGAATATCTATCAATTATTCTTCCAGCTTTTATTTTTTTACAGCTCCTATTTCTATTATTTTATTAGTATGAGAGTTTAATCCTGTAGTTTCTATGTCAAATACTACAAATTCTTCTTCATCTATTTTTTTATCTTTTAGGATTTGTAATCATAAGTGCTTCATCATCTATCATATACATTTCACAACCAAAAGATAACTTTCATTTTATCATCATCTTTTGAAAAGCTTCTTAGCTGTCTTATAGGCTGCTGGATAAGAGTGAACAACAGAATAATCTGTAATAGCTATAGCCTTATGTCCATATTCTTTGGCTCTTTTTATAAGGTCTTCAACATCAGTTACTCCTACCATTTCACTCATTTTTGTATGTGTATGTAGTTCAACCATTTTTTTCTTCTGCTGTATCTTCTTTTTTTAATAACTTCCTTTTTCAATGATATTTACTGTATTTATCATTAAAGTTTTTTTCATTTCCAGCATAGGTATCCATTTGAACTTTTTCCACTAAGTTTTAAAATTTTTCCTTCTGAAATATCTAGATTATCATTTTCATCTAAGAATATTTTTAGAAGTAAGAGAACTTTTCTCCATCTGTTATTCTTATAGTTTTTAAAAGTCTTTTCCACTTTTTAATACCATGCCTTCTATAGAGAAAAATTTCTCCCTTGAACTATACAAGGTTCTCCATCATATAGGTCATAAAAATCTTTTTATAGATATAACATCACCTTTTATATCTTTTAGTTTTTGAACCTCTTTTAAAATCATTTTTAGCTTTATACACTTGAGTTTCTGTCACAGAATTTTCTTTTATAATCTTTTTCTCTTTCAGAACTTATAATATTTTTGTTGTTTTTCCATATCAGCTTTTATTTTTTTCTTCAACATTTGAAAAGCTCTTTTGAAAAAAATCTCCTACAGAAAAACATAATTTTTATAGTCTTTTTAAAACCATATTCTGCTAAAATACTTTCTATTTTTTTGAAGAAATCTTTACTTCTTCTAACATAAACTTTATATGTTTCATCATTAAGTTCTATAATTATATAATTATTTTTAACATATACCTTGTAAAAAAACACAAAAAGGACTTAGAGGTTGTATTCCTAGATTTTCAACCTTTCTATAGCCCTAATTACAATTGTTTTTATTTCTTCATCTTCTAATTTTAATTCTTTTGTTTTTCTGTTACAAACTCTATCTCTATTTCTCTACCAAATTTTGAAAGAACATCTTTATATATAGTGTCAATGTCATCTATACAACCCATACAAGATACTGAACAATTGAAAGTTATCCTCTTAGTCCTTGTATTTAAGAGGATATTTTTTTAATCTCTATATTTTTACACCTAATTTTTTTCAAAAACTTCCATATTAGGGTTCTATCATAATTTTGCCTATTATTCATATCTATTCTCCAAAGCTCATATTATAAATTAGTTTATCTCTCTCCAAATAATCTATCTAAAATTATTGCAACAGCTGCTCTAACTGATAAGTGATTATATTTTTGAATTAGCTCTAATTGGTTCTAATATATGATCAGACATAGCCATAACTTCATCAGTTAAGCCCCAACCTGTTCCAAAAAAGTAAAAGGTAAGGTTTATCATCTTCAAATATTTGTTTAGATAAATTTTTCATAACTTATGCTATTATCAAATATTCTAGCTGATGTTGTTATAATTAAAAGGCTTTTGTCCTTCAATTCTTTCTATTTCTTCCACAACTGCTTCTATACTTTCTGCAACATCTGTCACTCTGAACAGCTTGTTCTCTATCTTTATTGTATTGACCACCTGTACCATCTTGCCAATATGCTATTATTCTTTCTGTTAATTTTTTGTGCGTCAACTGGAACAACTAATCTATATCCTTTTTATTTCATAAGTTCCACAAGATCTTGATATATCATGGATATCAAAAATTTGTTACAGATGTACAAACAATATCTTTATTTCTATTGTAAACTGGATAGTGAACTAAACTTAAATAAACTTTATTTCTCATTGTATATTTTACACTTCCTCTTTTTATCTCTTCTTTAATTTCATCTAATAGTTTTTCTAACTTAGTTAATTCTCTTTTTTTCTATCAGGTCTCTTCTTCTTAAATAAGTTCTTTTTAAACTTTCTTTTCAATCTCCACTCATCTATTTTTTTATGATTTCCTGATATCAATACATCAGGTACTCTTAAACCTTTATATTCAGCTGGTCTTGTATAGTGTGGATAATCTAAAAGTCCATTATAGAAAAGAATCATTTTCATAAGAATCCTTTTTTTATTACATCAGGTAAAAGCCTTATAATAGTATCAGAAATAACCATAGCTGGAAGTTTCTCCACCTGTTAATACAAAAGTCACCTATGGATAATTCCATATCTACCTTATTTTTCAACCACTCTTTCATCTATACCTTCATAATGTCCTGCTATTATTGTTAACTCTTCTTCTTTAGCAAGTTCTTTTGCTATCTCCTGATTAAAAGTTTTTCCTTGTGGTGATGTATAGATAACTTTTCCTGAAAGATTTTCTAGTGCTAAAAAAATAGTGGCTCTGGCTTCATAACCATTCCATTTCCACCACCAAAAGGCATGTCATCAGCTTGTTTATGTTTGTCAAAACAATAATCCCTTATATCAATAATATTTACTTCCACTGCTCCAAATTTTATTGCTCTTGAAATGATACTTTCACTTACAAAGCCTTCAAACATCTTTGGAAATAATGTTAAAATATTTATTTTCATTTTTTTACCTTAGGTTCTTTCATACCTTCTATGGTATCAACTAACATTTTTTTGTTTTCAAAAATCAATATTTTTTTAATAAATACATCTACATCAGGTATCATAGTTTCAAAGTCTTCACTTTCTATAACATAAATATCATGTGCTGCTGTATCCATAATTTCAGTTATTTCCCCTAGATACTCATCATCTTTTTACATCATAGACTTTAAAAACCTAGCATATCACTTACTAAATGCTCATCTTCTCCAATTCCAACTATATCTCTTCTAACCTTTATAGCTGCATTTCTAATTTCAATAGTATCTTGTTTGTTTTTTATCTCTTCAAAAAGTAAAAATCCATTTATTCGCAACAAGAGGTACTATCTTTTTTTACAGTCAATAGTTTTTTTGTTGCTTATCTTCCAATTCCAAAAATAACTTTGTTTCCAACTAACATTTCTATATTTTTGTAAATCAGAAATTACTTTGACTTCTCCTTTTTAAATGATGAGAACCTAAAACTTTTCCTGCAACAATCATACTAACTCCTAATCTAAAAAATTCAACACTTACATTAAGTTTATCTTTTACTCCAGCTGCCTGCATAACTCCTCTGATTGCATTAGCTGTAAGTCCATTTTTCCTATTATTTTTTTCCCATTTCTCCTTTTGCAACACTCACTTTGAATGTTACATCTGAATCTAAAACTTCATAAGTTATATTTACTTTATCTTCTGTTTCTACTAATTGTTTAATAATAAAATTTAATAAACTTTCTAAATTTTTCCATTTTTCCTCCGTTATAGTGTACCCTTTCCAAGCACCCTCTTCAATAATTTTCAAATCTACCCATCTATTTCCTAAATCAATTAATACTTCTCTCATCACATCTTTATAATCATCTGTTGAAATAACACTTATGATACCCATTAGTTGAATCAAGAGTTCTCACAACTCCTGCTCCTTCATAAGCTTCCACTATTTTTATTGATAAAGTCTATATCTTCTTTTTACTTTGTATTATAAAATTCATAACTTTTTTTCATCAACATTTAACCTCATCTACCTTCAAAAAATATCTATAAGTTCAATAAATTTATCTATTGATATATTTTTCTGCTCTTTCATTTTCAGATATTTCAACTTGATTTAATATTTCTTTTTATCTTTATCCTTTGAATATCCTAATGTTGCTAGATTATTTTACGATATTTTTTTCTCTTTATTTGAAAAAAAGCTGCCTTTATATATTTAAAAGAAATAAATCTTCTGAAATCTTATTTTTGTATCTATCATCTTTATAGAATTTTTATTGAGATAAAGGCTGAATCAACATTTGGAATAGGATTAAAAATTCTCTTGGAATAGTGAACAGATAGTCTGCTTCTCCATAGTATTCAACTGCTAGAGTTAAAATAGATCTTTCTTTTACCTGCCTTTTGCACAAATTCTTTCTCCAACTTCCTTTTTGAACCATAATATATGCTTCATCTATTAGTTCTTTATTCTCTATAAGTTTATTGATAATAGGTGATGTTATGTAATAAGGTATATTTGCAACAACCTTAGTCCCTTTATTTAGATATTTAGTCAAGTCTACTTCCAAAAACATCTCCCATTACAAGGTGTAGTTCTCTTTTGAAGAAAACTTTTTTTCTAAGACCTGCTTCTAAGTCCTTATCTATCTCAACACAAGTTAATTTTTTTAGCTCTTTCAACTAATAAGTTTGTCAAAGCCCCTTGCCCTGGTCCTATTTCTAAAATCTCATCATTTTTCATCAATATTAGAAACTTCTATTATTTTATTTAAGATTTCATCTTTATTATTTAAAAAAAGTTTTGACCATACTTCTTTTTTTATGTTTAAAGTCCATTTCTGGCTCCTATTCAAAAACTACAACAGCTATATATGGTAAATTTCTATACTTTTGATCATAGTCAAGTCCATAACCAATTACAAATTTATCTGGAACATCAAAACCTACATAATCAATGTCTATGTTTACCTTTCTTCTTTCTGGTTTTACTCAATAAAAGTACAAGTTTTAAGAGTTTTTCACTCCTTTTGATTCTTTAAAAATATCTTATAACATGCTCTAAAGTTAAACCTGTATCTATTATATCTTCAACGATTAAAAACATGTTTTCCTCTTAAGTCTAAATCAGTATCTTTTAAAATTTTTAACATCTCCACTACTTACAGTTTCACTTCCATAACTAGATACAGACATAAAAATCTATTACAACTGGCGAATTTATTTCCTTTACTAAATCACTTAAAAAAACTACTGATCCTTTTCAATAGTCCCACACAGTAAACTTCTTCTCCAGCATAATCTTTTTCTATTTGCTTAGCTAATTCCTTTTATTCTATTTTCAACAGTCTTTCTATCAATCAAATTTTTCAATTCTATAGTTCACTGAAAATCCTCCCTAAATAATTTATACTTTAATAATAGATTTTTAACATTTTAACGAAATTTTATCAAGATATAGAAGTTCACTTTTTAAAAAGTCTTTTGGAAAAAAATATCATTTTTATTCTATGTATATTTTTTTGTATATACTTTTAGTTTCAAATAAAAGATGAGATAATTCTGTATCAAATGAATAACTATCAATTAATGGATAAAGTATAACTAGGCATATATTCATTTTTTTATCTAGTACCTGCATCATTATCTTTATTTGTCTCTTTGCTTCCTTAAAATAGCTCTTGGCACTTCATCAAAATTTCTCATTTCTATATCATAAGGAGTTAATTTTGGTTCTGGCTTTGCTAATTCTTCATCTATTTTTATCCAATGTTTTTTTGACATTGTTGTATAACTTTTCTAAATTTTTCTTTCTTATACTCATTTTACCCCACCTTATTTTCATTTTCTCTACCTCACTTTGTAAATTTCATAAAAAAATATTTTTTACTATTAGAGTAACATTTATAACAGAAAAAGCAATTTTTTTGCAACAAAAAGAGAATTTTTTAAGTTTTTATTCTCAAAAAAATTCTCTTAATTCTATCAGGTCATAGTCTAAACTTTTTATTAACACTATTTGACAAATAATAAATATTTTTTTCAATCTACATAGCTTTTTCTAATTTAAATCTAATTCTTAAAATAATTCTATTGATTAATCTGATAAAGTAATTTTTCTTAAATTCAATATCATCTTTATTAATCATAAAAATCTCTATAAAATATTTTTATCTTATTAGACTCTTATGTTACAATTCTATTATACCACTACAAATTCAAAATATAATATATAACCACAAAAAACTATGGCAAGATAAATAAATTGTGTAACTAAATATAAAGAATTTATTAATACTGTGACTTTTTAAATTTTCTTTTTTCTTAATGATAAGATAGGAAAATAAAGGATTGAAAAAGATAAGTTAAATAATAAAAAATGCTATTTATTTCAAAAACTTTTAATAAAAATTTAGAAACTAATATTAAAATTAAAAATGAGATACTTTATCACAATTAATTTTTTAAATTTCTCTTTTTTAATTTTTAAATAATAATAAAATAGAAAAATTTTTTATAACAATATAATAAAATACAAATTTATTCATTTCTATTATTTCATTTAACTCAGAAAAATATGCATAAAAACAATAAATAAATAGTGTAAAAATCTAATCCATATAAAATCCATATTCTTTTTTTCTTTAACTTTTATATAATTTTTTTAAATTTTTTTAATATTCTTTTTTTAAAAAGAAAAAAACTATACATAGAATTAAATTAATTCCTAAATATACAATTATTATATTTTTTTATAGAAAAATTAATTTATTAATTTCAGAAGCTGTTGCAGAATTTTCCTTTTTCAAATTCATCTGAATCATAACTAGTAGGGATGTTAAGTATTTTACTAAATAAATCTTGATAAAATTTAGTTAAACGAAGTCTTTCACCATTTTTGTTTATATACTTTTCAGGATTTTCTAATTTTAAAAAAATGAAATATTTAACATTTCTTTTATTTCATCTTCTGAAAGACCATATATTTCCTTTTTTATCATCAATAATAAAATAACCTGTACTTCTATTATATTCTATTTCTTTTTGCTCTCTATTATATTCAGGATTATATTCCTCTGAATCATCTTCTAGCCATTTAAAAACCAGAATTTTTTTCATAAGCCTCCTTATAACTATAAGCGTTCCCTACCCATATATTATCTATTTTTTTAATCCTTCTACATATATAATATATTTTAGATTAGTTGATTCTAAATAAAAAGGGCTACATCATCATTAAATATAGGGATAATCTCTCTATTTTTTTAGTGTTTTTACTTAATTGCAATAAAGTATTTTCATATCTAGGAACTTTTGCTAAAAAGAAAAATAATTAAAAGCCAATAAAATAATATGAAAAATTTTTTTATTTTCATTTTTCTCTACCTCATTTCGTAAATTTCATAAAAATATTTTTTACTATTAGGGTAACATTTATAACAGAAAAAAAGCAATTTTTTTACAACAAAAAGAGAATTTTTAAGCTTTTTATTCTCAAAAATTCTCTTAATTCTATCAGGTTATAGTCTAAACTTTTTTTATCAACACTATTTGATAAATAATAAATATTTTATCTTATTAAACTCTTGTGTTACAATTCTATTATACCACTACATACTTTTGTTCCATATCTTTAGCTAAAAAGTATATCTACATTTGTTAAAAAAATTAATATTGATTTTTAAATATTTAAAGAATTTTCTATTATATTCCCCAATGTTCAATTATTTTATTTTCTTTTTCAGCTTTCTCACATAATAAAAACTAATTTTTAAATTTTTCTATTAAATATTTTTACTAATTTTTATTGTATGAGTGTTTTTCATTAATAAAAAACAGTCCTCTTAATTCAATAGTTTTTTTCTCCTAGGTTAAATATATTTATCCAATGAAGAATAATATTTTTTTAAGTTTAGTAACACTCTCACCTTTGAAATAAGTTATTCCTGCATGATTTAGACCATTTTTCAATATTACTTTCTAATTCTGAGAAAGTCTTTATCCACTCAAAAGTATCCATCATATACAAAAATTAAATCATCATGTAAATGAACATCCTTTTTCTCCTACAATTCCAAAAAATCGTGTACTAACATTATATCACTTTCCTTTATTGAGTTTTTATTGTTAATTTTCTACATCTTATTATTTTTATTATATTTTCTTGCTTTATCACATAGAATAATTAATTTTTAAACTTTCTATCACTTGCTTTTTATTACATTTCCATCTTTCATAATCATCTAATTCTCTATTAAAAACCCTAGTAAAATAAATTCTTCACTTGCTTCACAAAAATAATTCTGTCCAAGCAGAAACTACTTCTTTCATCTTGTCTATATTTTCTTTTTCAATATATGTGCTACCATGATAAAATAATCCTTTATTTCTCCTTGTTCTTAATTTATTAAATATTTTTATCCATTTAAAACTATCAAACATATGAAACTACTCCGTTATTTATAAAAACTTTTTCTCCTTCTAAAATTTCAAAACTATAAACTAACATTTGCTTCATCTCCTATTTTATTCATATTTTTATTATTTAAAAATATTATTTTTATTGTTCCAAAAATATTATATCTCCATTAGGGGCTATTTCTATATATTTACCATTTTTCATATTTTATAACTCCTTTTTGTTGCTCCTGTAACCTCTCTTTTTAGCTTCTCTCAAATTTTTAGAGAAAGCCTTTGCTTTTCTTAAATATTGAAAGAGACTATCTGCTCCTACCTCTTCTTTATGTTTATTATATAGTGTATTTTACAATTATTAAACTATTTATAAAGATAGCATAAAAATTATTATACTACCTTTACAAGTGGACATTTATTCTGCTAACTCATTAGCAAATATCATAAACATTTTTATTTCTTTTTCCTTCTATAAATTTTTCTATCAATATTTTATCTATTATGTAAACTAGTAAATATATACTAAGGCTGTGAAATATTCCCATTGAATTTGATATCTCCACTTTTTAATTGTTTTTGAGTTATCAGCTTTTATTTTTCTCTAATTGATAAAAAAATATAAACCTTTCAGCTTCGATCCCCTTTTATTATCTAAAAGATATTAGGTAAATCTTTTTATTTCGTCATAGTCAAAAACGAATTTTTGTTTTATCATAATTTTTATATTGTTGTCTTACATCATTTCTGTCACTTTCAGTAGCTATTATTAGTTCATTATCAAAATTTATATCCTTATTTTTATTAATTCATCATCTATTAAAAATATATACTTCAATATCTATAGAAGCATTCCATTCTTTAAACATAATTCTATTATCTCTATACCATTCTACTAATAGATTATATACTAAATCCCAGTATATAGTACTTTTATTATAGTTTTTTCATCACAATCTTTAATTTTTAAAATCTTCTGTGTAATCAAGAATAAATACCATTCCTTCTTTTTCTTTCTTTCATTTTTCAAAAACTATTAAATCTCCTACAATATCTGAATATGTATAATCATCTTTTCTAAATTTTTCATTATAATTCCAAAAATCCATTTCTTTTTGAACAATATCATAAAAAATCACTCCAACTTTTTATTTTATCTTCAAAATCTATAATCCATTTATCTTTAGAGTTTTTCATATATTGCCTTTCTTCTAGTTTTTTTCTGTTATAATTAATCTATTTTTGTAACATAAATATACTCCTTATTTTATTCTTTTTAAAAAGTCATATAATGGTCATCAGTATAATATACTGATCCATCACTTCCACTTACAAACCTTTTTACTATCTCTATTGTTAGTAACAGGATCTTTTTCTATTAATATCAAACTCTTTATATTGAATTTTAGTAACTCCATCTGCTTCATATTCAGGTAAAATTTCTTCTCCTCTTTCTCCAATATTCTTATATTCTCTTCCTGCTTTTTGATGGACCTTCTTTACCATATTGTCCTTTTCCAACCATTCTTTTTCATATTTTTCCAAATACTTCTTTTTCTTTATCAGTTAAACTATCAAAGTTATCTTTTATTTGTTGTTCTTCATTTATTTCACCTAAATCTTCATTTATTATTTCTCCAGAATTTGAAAAAGCTTCCTTCACTTTTCATGGCTTTTTATCTCTAAACTTGTTTTAGGGTATTTTACTAGCTGCTGTTGCTCTAGTCCAACCGAATAAGTTTCTACCCCTGCTCCAAGTGCTGCTACTCCAAGTGAAACCCTCCAGTTGCTGGTGCAGCCGCAGTACCTCCTCCTTCCATTCCAGAACCTATTATAGTTCCTACAATTCCTATTGCTGACATTGTTGAATGTCCAAAAAGTTCTCCATACTTATATGCTAAAGTATTATATTGAAATCTCTTAGGAATTTTTATATGTATTTAATGATAAATCTTCTCCACCTGCTTTTTAAAGCTCCTAATGTGAAGTCTCTTATAGTTTCACCTGAATCAGAAAGTATTGAATAAGCTCTCATATGAAGATAAAAACTGCTTATTAGTGTTTTTTTACAAAATCATCAGTATTTTTCTTAGTCTCAATAACTTAAAAATTCATCTTATTAAGCCATGGATCTCTTTGTTGTGATGGTAAAATTTCCGCATAACCACTATTTCTATCATCTTGGGTATTTACATCCCCTAACTTTTTCTCCAACATCAGCATTGCTAAATCTATTCCATCTGTTGTTAGCTTTATCTTACTGTTATTATCTTCTCCAAACTTTTTCTTTACATATTCATTTGCTGGTCTTCCTAAACTTTCTAAGCCTTCTTCATCATTTGACCTTATCTAGAGTAATCCAATAAACAATTTACATTTTTTTAGCTATTTTTATTATTTCTTCTTTATTATTATTTATAAAAATAATAATAAACTGATAATCTGTTATAGCATTAATATAGATTTTATCTTTAGGAAAGTAAATAGTATACATTCCTTGATATCCAAAAAGCATCCCTGTAACTTATTTTTAAAAATTTCAAGATATTTTTCTATTTTTTTAAATGCATATTTTTAAATTTAAAATTAAAATTATTTATATTTATTATTTCTTTTTTAATATTTTTTGCTCTTTTTTTAAATAAATTACTAATTTCATATTCAAAAATATTCTCTTATCTTTATTATAAATTTTCTGTTTCTTTTTTAACAAAATTTTAAAAATTTTAAAAATATTTTTCTTTCATTTTTAAATATATCTTTCTTTCTGTGATGTTCATTTTTTAATTTCTTTAGAAAAAAATATTTTTTTCAGCTTCTTTTTCTGACATACCAATTTTTAAATGTATCTAATATATATTCTTTCATTCTACCTTAAAAACCTTTCCCTTACCTTGTTATCCCTTTTTGTTTTTATCAGAATAATTTACTCCTATACTTGTTATTCCAGAAGTTGATACTCCTACTGAAGTTCCTGCTATTTTTAACTTATCTACATTTTGATATTCATACCATACTATACTTCAAAAACTACATTGCTCTATATATTCTATCTAAATATCTCATTTTTCTTCTTCATAAAGTGTAATAGATAATCCAAATTCTCCAAATAATTCCATTCCCATTTCAACTATAATATTCCTATTAGGAAATAATTCTTCTACCCTCCTTTTCCAAAATAAACCAATGCTTTTCCAAACTCTGTGAGTACATTTTTCATTGTCCATTAGTTCAATATCTCTAAAAATTCGCCTATACTCCAACTATTAACACTCATTTCAATATCTTTTTATTATTATAATATCGTTTTTAAGTCATTTAGAAATTCTATTTCTTCTCCTTCTTTAAAATTACAAAAATTCCTTTATAAAAATATGTCCCTCTATTTCTATAATTTCAGGACAAAATAGATATGCCGCAGCTATTAAACCATCTATTTTACATTGCCTTGTTCCATAATACATTAAACTAGGACACCTATCAGAATCTTTTAAATTCTTTTTATATTTTTTTATCTATTATACTTCTATATACATTATATTCTCTCATATTTTTACCATCCATATATTTTTATTATTTAGATCTATATATATTCTATTATTTCTGCCAATATCTCCAATATTACTCTATTATTCCATGAATCATAAAAAATAAAATGTTTTATATCATTTATTTCATTCAATGTCCCTCCTCCATTTAAAATATCTTGTTTTAATTCTTCTATTAAACTAGAGTGTACTTCTATTTTTATGTCACCTATTTCCTCACCAATAGAATTTTTCTTTGACAATATAGTAATTTTTAAAATTTATTTTTCTTAGTTCTCCATTCCAACATTCAATCTCTAAAGCTAACATATAAATTATTTATATTTATTTTAGATACCCTAGCATCCCTATTACTTATTACATTTATCCATTCCATTTTAGTTTTCCTCCTTATTAAAAAGTAACATTATCTCCTAATACTAGATTACTTCCTACAAGATTTACATCACCCTTTATTGTTCCTTTATTTTTCTACATAAAAGGCTTCTGCTAAATTTTCTTCATTATGGATAATTTCTTTCTTTGAACCTGATTTTTAGAAAATAGGTAGCTTAAATTTTTAAACTACCTATTATGAGATTATTCTAATTATTTAATTACATACTTACCATCTTTTAAAAACTTTTACAACTGGATCTTCTATTTCAAATATTTCTTCATAATTTTCATCCGTTATTGGTTTTTCTAAAAATTTTATCCATCTATCTAAAAATATAGATTAAATCTTCTTTTTCATTTCTAATAATTCATCTGGTTCATCACCATCAAAATATATATCATACATTATCACCTTATCCCCTCTATATCTACTGCTGTGTCTTCTCCTGAAGGATCTCTTTGGTAAATTTTTCTTCTAAAACTTTTTTTGAAAATTTAAAAATCTACTCCAAAATGGATTGTATAAATAAAAATGTATATGCCTATATTTATTTTTCTGTTATTACAACATGAGATAACTTTTTAGTTTTTTATTTTTCAGCATAATAAAATTTTAATAGCATAAATTTCAACTCCTTATTTTAGAATTATTGATTTCGTTGAGGATATAAATTTTTTTCTACCTATATCTACTTTTTACTCCAGATCTTGTTTTTCCTTCATCATAACCATTTTGAAATTGTAAATTATTAGAATGAAGAACTTTATTTCAAATGCAGATGTTGTATAACTTTTTCTAAATTTTTCTTTCTTTTACTTATTTTACCCCACCTTATTTTTCATTTTCTCTACCTCATCTTGTAAATTTCATAAAAATATTTTTACTATTAGAGTAACATTTATAACAGAAAAAAAGCAATTTTTACAACAAAAAAAGAGAATTTTTAAGTTTTTATTCTCAAAAATTCTCTTAATTCTATCGGGTTATAGTCTAAACTTTTTATCAACACTATTTGATAAATAACCAATAAATATTTTCAGCTATTCAGCTTAACTTTTACCTATTCTATTATACCATCATATCTTTTCTTTATATTCAAACATTTCCATTACTTTTGTTCCTAATTCCAATGCTGTTGGCTTTTCTGGAATATATATTCAACCATATTTCCATTCTCATCTTTGAATGGTGAATAACCTCTTCCATCTTTTTATTTAACATAAGTGAATATTTATTTTTCAAAAATCCAAATCAATATTATTATATTCATTAACTACTTTTTAAATCAGAAGAACAATTAAAATATTTTTACACCATTTTATATCAACTTCATCTTCAATTTTTCATTATCACTTTCACTTAATGCCCAATATATAAATTCCCCTATTTTTTACTATCTTTTTATTTAGATAAGAAATTATTCCATAATCCTTGTCTTGAATTAAGCCTATCTTACTTCTACCTGATGGCAATATTATCATTCTAAAAATCTTTTTCCTTTTTTTCTTTATAAATTGTTATTGATACATCCATTTTAATCCTCCTATTTTAATATTACTGCTTCTACTTTTATTCCATCTTTATTTTGCAGTTTCAACAAATTTCTTCAAATTCTCTATTTTGAGATTTATTTAATGGTTCATTATTTATTACAATCTTTAATATGTTTTTGTTCTATTTTTATCTTTATTTAAATAAATACCCTTTAATTCATATTCATCAAAAATCTTTTTATAGTTCTTTCATATTTATTTAATACATTATTTAACTCTGAACCACTTGTATATGTTTTTGAAGTTAGAGCTACTAAGCAGTAAATATTTTATATTTTATATTTTTATATTTTTATTTAACAATTCTTTTCTCTAAAATTTTTCTTTCCATTACATCTATTTTATAATTTATTCCTGTAAATAGAAACTTCAATTATATTTTCTGATATTTTATCCACTCCTGTATAAGCTTCCTGTTCTCTTTTTATAATTTCTGAAATATTCCAAATTATGTCATTTTCATAACTTATGCAAAAATACATTATCTGATATTTGAGAATTATATTCTATTCTAATTATAATGAAATTTTTAAATTCTATTATTTGTAAAATCTTAGTAGAAAATTCTCTAAATAAACCATTTATATTTAATGTATTTTTATAAATTGTTATTTTATTTTCTTTCATAAAAACCTCCATAAAATATTTTTATCTTATTAGACTCTTGTGTTACAATTCGATTATACCACTACAGACACTATTTTTCCTGGAATTTCTTTATCCATATAATCATTCAAAAATTTATTTTTCACTATCAGTTAAATTTGGATATTTAACTGAAGATTTTAGTACTGAGGGTTATATGGTAACTTACTTGCTACTTTATTTACTCCAGTTGTTAACAATGGTACAGTTGCTAGTTCTTATTTGTTGTTAATGGTGGTACTAAAAGTTCCGTTAGTTTGCTACTGGTACAGGTGATTTTTATCATATAATACTAGAGAATTGTTTCCTGTCTGATATAAAACTCTAGGCATAACACTAATATTGCTACCTTTTACAGTTCAAACTTATATAACTTTTAAAATAATTCTATTGGTTAATCTAATAATGTGATTTTTCTTTAATTCTTTTAATTCACGATTTATTTTATTCATTTTCTCTCTATCTTCATCAGCTACATACATTTCTCTCAAGCCTCCTCTTGGTGGATATAATCTGCCTATTATTTCCTTAACTTCTTGATATTTTTAACATCATTTATTTCATCTATATCTATCACATATATCAACTCTTTTTAGAAATTTTCTTACTAATCTTTCATTATAATTATTTAAATCATATTTTTTTCCATAAATTCTAATAATTTATTTGCTGCATCTTTTTAATTTTGAAAAAAATTCATTTTCTTTTCACCTCTTATTATATTCAACTATTTTATTTTTGCCAGGAATAACTAATTCTTTTTATAACCACTATCTCTGGCTCTAAAAATATACTTTCTGATTTTTCTAAAATTCTTTTTATTATACCTTCCACCATAAAAATTATTTTGTTGTGGATTATCTCCTATTGATATTGGAAAAGTATTTATATGGGAATTATTGCTTGCTTACTTACTTTTTAATTTTTAAACTATAGAAAAGCTGAATAAATATATCTCTATCTATTCAGCTTAACTTTATTTATTCTGCCATAATATCATACTGTCTTTTATATATTTTTTTAAATCATTTTTATCATAAATTTTATATTTTAAACTAATTATATCTTTTTATGTACATATTTTATATATACTTTCAGTTTCAAATAAAAGATGAGATAATTCTGTATCAAATGAATAACTATCAATTAATGGATAAAGATAACTAGGCATATATTTATTTTTATCTAGTACCTGCATCATTATCTTTATTTGTCTCTTTTGCTTCCCTTAAAAATAGCTCTTGGTACTTCATCAAAATTTCTCGTTTCTATATCATAAGGAGTTAATTTTGGTTCTGGTTTTACTAATTCTTCATCTATTTTATCCAATGTTTTTGACATTGTTGTATAACTTTTCTAAATTTTTCTTTCTTTTACTCATTTTACACCACCTTATTTTTCATTTTCTCTACCTCATCTTGTAAATTTCATAAAAAAATATTTTTTTACTATTAGAGTAACATTTATAATAGAAAAAGCAATTTTTACAAAAAAGAGAATCTTTAAGTTTTTAATTCTCAAAAATTCTCTTAATTTTTATTCTTATTTTTTTAGGTGGTAAAATTTCTATCCAATATCCATCAGGATCAGTTATAAAAATATATTCCCATCTTATCATTTACAAAAAACAACACAACCCATTTCTGTATGTTTTTAAATGCTCCTTCGTAGTCATCTACTTCAAAAAGCTAAATGGAATTCTTCATCACCTAAATCATATTTTTCTGTTCTGTCTGCAAGCCAAGTTAATTCTAGTTGAAAGTTTGTTATTCCATCTCCTAGATAAACTATTTTATAGCTTCCATCTTCTGCAAATTTTTCTCTTTCAACTTTTTAGTCCAAGAGCTTCTTCATAGAATTTTATACTCTTTTTCTAAATCTAAAACATTAAAGTTTTCATGTAAAAAGTGAAATTTCATATTTTTCCTCCTAGTTAGTTTTTAGCATCTATCATAGCTGAAGAAATTTTTATTCTTTTTGAATTTTTTTGCTTTTCTTCTTCTGGAAGATCAAGCTCTAATTCTTTTCTTAACTTCTCAAGTTCTAATTGCTCATTTTCAATGTTAATTTCATCTAATGGAAATATTTCATCTGCAATTATTGTTGCTTGGTTATTAGAAATTTCTAAAAACCACCTGTTAAAAAAATAAACATCTCTTCTATCTTTTTGAAGGACTTTCAATTTCCATCTTTCCTGCTGATAGTTCAGCAACTAAAAGGAGCATGATTAGGGCATTATACCTATATCTCCTTCTGAAGTTCTAAGTCTTAGATATCCTGCTTCTTGTTCTAATACTTTTTTTAATCTGTGTTACAACACTTACCAACATAACTTCCTCCTTATTTTACTAAATCTTTTTGATTTAGCAACGGCTTCTTCTATTGTACCAACATATAGAAATGCTTGTTCAGGAATATCATCATGTTTTTCCTTCTAATATTTCTCTAAATCCTCTGATTGTTTCTTTTTACAGGAACATATTTTCCTTCCATTCCTGTGAATTGTTCTGCAACAGAGAAAGGTTGTGAGAAAAAAATCTTTCAATTTTTTTCTAGCTCTTGATACTGTAAGTTTATCTTCATCAGATAATTCATCCATACCTAAGATAGCTATGATATCTTGTAACTCTTTATATCTTTGTAAAACTTCTTGCACTTTTCTTGCAATTTCATAGTGTTCTTTTCCAACTATATCTTCTGATAGAGCCTTAGATGTTGAATCTAATGGGTCAACAGCTGGATATATTCCAAGAGATGCTATATTTCTTGAAAAGAACTGTTGTTGCATCCAAGTGAGAAAAGTTGTAGCTGGTGCTGGGTCAGTCAAGTCATCGGCTGGTACATAAACAGCTTGAACTGATGTGATAGAACCAGATTTTGTTGATGTAATTCTTTCTTGTAAAGCTCCCATTTCTGTTGCCAAGTTTGGTTGGTAACCAACGGCTGAAGGTATTCTTCCAAGTAAAGCTGATACTTCAGATCCTGCTTGTGTAAATCTGAATATATTATCTATAAATAGAAGTACATCTTGTCCATCTTTATCTCTAAAGTTTTCTGCAACTGTAAGTCCTGTTAAAGCAACTCTTAATCTTGCTCCAGGTGGCTCATTCATTTGTCCATAAACAAGAGCTGTCTTTGTAATAACTCCTGACTCAGTCATTTCATTATACAAGTCTCTACCTTCTCTTGTTCTTTCTCCAACTCCTGCGAACACAGAGATTCCTCCATGTCCTTTAGCAATGTTGTTGATAAGTTCCATTATTAAAACTGTCTTACCTACTCCTGCTCCTCCGAATAGACCTATTTTTCCACCTTTTATATATGGTGCTAATAAATCTATAACTTTGATTCCAGTTTCAAATATTTCAGTTTCAGTTTCTAAGTCATCAAACTCAGGTGCTTCTCTATGGATAGGTAAAACTGTTTCAGCATTTACAGGCCCTTGATTGTCAACAGGCTCTCCTAAAACGTTTAATATTCTTCCTAGAACAGCTTTTCCAACTGGTACTGTAATTGGTTTCCCTGTATCTATAACTTCCATTCCTCTTTTTAAACCATCTGTTGAGTCCATGGCAACTGTTCTTACAACATTGTTCCCAAGGTGTTGCTCAACTTCAAGTACAAGTTCTTTGTCTTCTAATTTTACTTTTAAAGCATTATATATTGCAGGCAATTCATCTTTAAAAGCAACGTCTACAACAGCACTTATAATTTGTGTTATAGTTCCTCTATTCACCTATTATTGCCTCCTTACTTTTTATTATTTTCTGACTTTATAAAAAATTAAGATAAATCTAATTAAGTTTTTCTTGAAAATAACTTTTAAATAACTTTTTAATAAAAACTGCTGCGATGTCCATTATTGTTGAGTGAGCCTTTGTGGACTCACGAGACACTAATGCTATCAACAGTTGAATATAAAATTAGTCAAAATTAAATAATTTAGATTTCAAGAAAAAAACATTCATTTTATATTATAATTTTTATAAAAGCAGATGCTCCTCCAACTATTTCTGTTATTTCTTGAGTAATAGCTGTTTGTCTATTTCTATTGTATTGGATATTCAATGTCTTTTATCATTTCATCAGCATTATCTGTTGCACTACCCATTGAATTCTTTCTTGCCGAATGTTCACTAGCAGTATTATTTAAAAATAGCTTGATATACTTGTAAATTTATAAATCTAGGTAATAGAGATGATAATATATATTCTGTGCTAGGTTCAAATATATATTCACTATTTACTTCACCTTCCATTCTAGCTATTGGAATTATTTTTTTCTCAAGTTAAATCATATCTTTAAAAGCTGATATGAAATTTATTATATATCAAATAAACTTCATCATATTCATGATTTGCATATTTTAAAACAATATCTTCTGAAACATCTCTTGCAATTTTATTCATTTCTTCAGCAGAAAAATTTTTGAAAAAAGATTCTGAGAAATCGTAATTTCTTTTTGTAGCAAAATCTATAGCTTTTCTTCCGAAAAGGAATGATAGATATTTTCTTACCTTCATTTTGTTTAACTAACTTTTCTAGCTCTTTTTAAAAGTTGAACTGTTAAAAGCTTCACAAAAGTCCTCTATCAGAAGTTATAACTATTATAGCTATACTTTTTACTTCTTCTCTTCCATCAAAAAGTGGGTGTCTTTCATTTTTAGTTCCCGCTGCTATATGAGATAAATTTTTTTCTCATACTTTCTTCATATGGTCTTGATTCTGAAACTAATTTTAGAATATTTTTAAATTTAGTTGTAGAAACAATTTCCATAGCATTAGTAATTTGACGGGTAGATTGAACAGATTTGATTCTACTTTTTATTTCTTTCATTCCAGGCATAATTTTACTCCTTAATTAAAAAGACTTTTTAAAGTTTGCAATACTTTCCTTCAATCTTTCTTCTAAATCTTTATCTAAAGCTTTTTTGTCAGCTATTTCAGTTAAAAATATCTGTGTTTCCTTTTAGATATTCTAATAATTCTTTTTCAAATCTTCTTACTTTTGAAATTTCTATATCATCTAAGTGACCATTGATAACAGCATAGAAAAGATACAACTTGTTTTTCAACTGTATATGGGATGATATTGAGGTTGTTTCAATATTTCCATTATTCTGTGTCCTCTTTCTAATTGTGCTTTTGTAGCTTTATCAAGGTCTGATCCAAATTGAGCGAAAGTTAAAAGCTCAGTATATTGAGCAAGATCTAATTTAACTTTTGATGCAACTTGTTTCATAGCTTTTATTTGTGCAGCTCCTCCAACTCTCGATACTGATATCCCTGCATTTATTGCTGGTCTAAACCCTGAGTTGAAAAGTTGAGATTCCAAGAATATTTGTCCGTCAGTTATTGATATTACGTTAGTAGGAATATATGCAGAAACGTCTCCTGCTTGAGTTTCTATAATTGGTAATGCAGTTATAGATCCTCCTCCTAATTCATCAGATAACTTAGCAGCTCTTTCAAGTAATCTTGAATGTAAATAGAATACGTCTCCTGGGATAAGCCTCACGTCCAGGTGGTCTTCTAAGTAGTAATGACATTTCTCTGTAAGCAACGGCATGTTTAGATAAATCATCATAAATTATTAAAACATGTTCTCCCCTTATCCATAAAATATTCACCTATAGCTACTCCTGAGTAAGGTGCCATATATTGTAAAGGTGCTGCTTCAGAAGCTAGTTGCAGCAACTATTGTTGTATATTCCATACAACCTAAGTCACTTAACTTCTTATATATTTGTGCAACAGTTGATCTTTTTTGTCCTATTGCAACATAAATACATTTTACATTTTGTCCTTTTTGGTTGATTATAGTATCGATAGCTATTGCAGTTTTACCTGTTTGTCTATCCCCTATAATAAGTTCTCTTTGTCCTCTACCGATAGGAACCATTCCATCTATTGATTTAATTCCCTGTTTGTAAAGGTTCTGATACTGGTTGTCTTGAAATAATTCCAGATGCCTTTCTTTCAATAGGCATATATTTATCTGCGACTATTTCTCCCTTTCCATCTATAGGTTCTCCTAAAGCATTAACTACTCTACCTAATAAGTTATCTCCAGCAGGTACAGATACAACTTTACCTGTTGCTCTAACTTCATCTCCTTCTTTTTATTAAAGAAGCATATCCAAGGATAACGGCTCCAACATTATCTTCTTCTAAGTTCAAAGCCATTCCCATTACTCCATGAGGAAATTCAAGAAGTTCTCCCGACATAACATTGCTTAAACCATAAATTCTCGCAATACCGTCTCCTACTTCAAGAACAGTCCCAGAAGTTTTTTTATTTCTAAAAGTTTTCTTATAGTTATCTATTTCTTTTTTTAATAATAGAACTTACTTCTTCTGGTCTAATATTCAAATTGTTACACCTCCATTAAAGACCTTAACTTTTTTTCCAATTATCTAATTCTCTACGGATAGAACCATCAATAATCTTATCACCTATTTTTATAATTCCACCACCTAGAATAGACTTATCAACTTTTTACTTCTAAGTTAATTTCTTTTCCAGTTTTTTTGTGATAATTTATTGATTAGTTTAGTTCTTTTGTTCTTCAGATAATTCTTTTAGTAAAAAGTAGCTTTTACATCTAAAATTCTATTTTTTTCTATAGTATATTTTTAGATATTCTGCAACAATATATTTTATACAGTTAATTCTACCTTTATCTAAAATATATAGTAAAATATTTAAGTTCTCACTGCTATCTTTTACCAAAAATTTCAGTTAAAAACTGCCTTTTTGTTCATTTCTCAATTAAAGGATTTCTTATAAAATTCTTAAACTCTTTATCAGTTCTATATAGAACCATAGCAGAATTTAACATTTCATAAATTTCCTTAACTTGATTCTTTTCTTCAGCAATATCAAATATTGCCTTAGAATATCTTCTTCCTACTTGTGATTTAATCATTTATCTTCCCCTACCTCTGCTATAAATTTATCAATAAGTGAAGTTTCTTGATTATCATCTACCTTTTCTTTTATAATTTTTTTCAGCTAGTTCTGCAGCTAAGTTTTTAACTTCTCTACCTAACTCATCTTTGGTATCATTTTTAATTTTTGTAACTTCTAACTCAGTGGCTTTTAAAATATTTTCTCTATTTTCTCTTGCCTCTTTTATTAGAAGGTGTGCTTCTTCTTCTGCTTTTTCTTTGTGCATTTTTAACAATTTCACTAGCTTCTTTTCTTGAATTAAGAACTTGAGCTTCAGCTTCTTTATGTAGTTTTTCAGCTTCTTCTCTGTTTTTGTTGCTTCAACTAATTCAGCTTCTATTTTTTTGCTTTCTTTCATTTATTATTTTTGATATAGGTTCTTTAAAAGTATTTCTTTACTATAAATAAAAGAACAAAAAAAGTTAATGATTTGCCAAAAACGTAGCATCAATAGATATTATTGGCACTCTATTTTACCTCCTTTCATCAGTTGAATGACAGATATATCTTATTATCCTAATTTGCTTAAGAAAAGGGTTTTGCATAAAGTAAAATTAGTGCAATAACTAATGAGTAAATACCTGTAGATTCTGCTACGGCTTGTCCTAGTATCATTGTAGAGATTATGCTTCCTCTTGCTTCTGGTTGTCTTGCAACAGATTCAACTGCTTTCCCGGCTGCATATCCTTCCCCAATTCCTGGTCCTAATCCTGCTATCATAGCAAGTCCTGCTCCAACTGCTGAACATCCTAAAACTATTGTTTTTGCTGTTAATAAATCCATATTTTCTATTCCTCCTAAAATTTTTTTATTTTTTTACTCAGTATACTCTGCATCTCCTAGTGAACCTTGAACATATACCATAGATAAGGTTACGAAAACGAAACTTTGTACTAAACCTGCAAATAGGTCAAAATACAAGTGCAGAGGTGCTGGGATGAAGTAAGGTACTGCCATATAAATAAGCCCCATTATAACCATACCAGCGAACATATTTCCAAACAATCTCATAGATATATTTAATGGTTTTGCAAACTCTCCAACTATGTTTAATGGAACCATAACTGGTGTTGGGTCTCCAAAGCCTTTTAAATATCCAAGTATACCGTTATTCTTTATATTTATTGATATAAACAAGAAGGTTACTATCAATGCTAGACAAACAGTAGTGTTTAAGTCAGCTGTTGGTGACCTAAAAGGCAGGGAAAAATTTCAAACACACCATTTTTTTACCCCGAACCAAGGTATAGGGAAGAACGTTATTATGTTTGATAAAAATATAAACAAAAATAATGTTGCAAAAAAATGTGTAATATTTCTTTTTCCAAGTTCCTAATATTTGTCCAATAGTTCCATCTAAAAAAATTCATAAATTCCTTCAAGAATTGATTGAAATTTTCCAGGAATCAATTGTAGATTTCTTGTTCCAAGTTTAAAAAATACAAAGAAACATAAAGAGTATAAACCAAGTTGTAACAACAGTAGAAGTTATTGGAAAGCCAAATATTGAAAAATATTTCTGAAAGGCTGAGATACCAATTCTCCTGTTGTAAATTCTATTGGTCCTAGTCTCACTTTATACCTCCTTTCAATAATTATAGTTTAACTATTAAAAAACTTTTATCTTTTTTTAGTATATTCATACAGTAAATTGTGAGTTTGACATTCAATGTACCTATAAATCCACATAAAAAAGTCTAAAGTCGTTAAAAATAAAATAATGCTACAAAAATAGTAAGTGTAAAAAGTATCTTTTGGCATAACCAATATATGCAATTCTTTTTGCTACTTTTACATCTTTTAGAATATGTAATGCCTTTACTATCCACTGATATAAGATATAGAGCTATCACTGATATTGCACAGCCTCCACCTATTCCAAAGAAAAGATATTTATTTTTGAAAAAAACTAAACCTAATAAAAAACATATAATAGTTGTTATTATTGTTTTTTTAAATAAATTTTTATATCCTCCATCTACTAAATACCTTTCTTTCATTACTATTTTTATTTTTGGAAATATAAGCTTATACACGCTATAAAAATCCATTTACTATTCCTAATAGTATCATAAATATCATAAAACTCTTATATTTCTCAAAAGATAGTAAAGATATATGCTATGAATACATTTATAATAATGTCAAACCTATTTCAGTGAATAAAGCCAAATACCTAAAAATCTTTTCTGAACCTCCCACGACTGAAGTCGCAGGGTTCTTGGGTAGTAGTTGCTTTCTGTTAGCCAACTAAATTTACCAAGCTATCCCCATAGTTCCTACGGTTCATATATTGTATATTTTAAGCACTTATACCTAATATCTTTAGTCCTTCTTTAATATGTTTTTTTGGCTGCATTTATATCTCTATTATGTACAGCTCCACATACTGGACAACTCCATTCTCTTATACTTAAATCTTTTGCTTCTTCATTTCTATATCCACAACAATTACATATTTGACTACTTGCAAAAATTTATCTACTCTTACTATTGTTTTCCATGCCACTTTTCAGCTTTATAACTTAGTATTCTATTAAATTCACTCCATGATACATCTACAATATTTCTTGCTAATTTGTGATTTTTACCATATTTTTACTTGTAAATCTTCAATACAGATAATATCATATTAACTCTGTTGATAACTTTTGCAATCTTTCTCTTTGATTTGATATCTTTTTCAAATAATCTTGCCACTTTTTATTCTAGCTTTATTCCTATTTGAACTACCCTTTGTTTTTTCGTGATAGTTTTCTTTGTAATATTGCTAGTTTATTCAAAGATTTTTGTAAATATTTTGGATTTTCTATTGAGATTTCATCACTGGTAAGTGCAAAAGTCTTTATACCTAAATCTATTCCAACATTCTTGATTTGTACTTTCTAATTTTTCTACTTCTACATCTAGCTACAACACAGAGATATATAATATTTTCCACTAGGCACTTGGGTTATTGTTGCACTATTATTCTTCCTTGTGGTTTCATTTTATCTCTTATTTTTAGTTTTCCTAACTTAGGTACTTTTATCCATTTATCTAAAAACTCATATTATTATTTGTATAATTGGTTCTGTATGATTTTCTATTATCTTTCTTAGATTTAAACTTTGGATAGCCACTTCCACTAAAGAAGTTTTTATATGCCTTATCTAAATCTTTTAAAGAATTTTGTAAAGAAAATTTATCTACATCTTTTAACCATTCTTTCTCTTGTTTTAAAACTGTTAATTCTTTACTACACTCACTATATGACATAGATTTTCTCTGCTATAGCTCTTGTTTTAAATCTAAAAATGATTATAGACATATCTTACACAACCAAAGTACAATTTAATATTGTTATTTGAGTTTTAGTTGGATAAAAATCTAAACTTATATGCTTTTTCCATGTGATTTCACCTCATTTACCTATATATAGTATACTACTTTTTTGTACTATAAGTAAATGAAAAAGTAAAATTTTTCTAAATATATGAACCTAAAACTGACTCAGTCGTTTTTAGAGGTTGTCGTTCACATAAGTACTCCTGCACTTACTCATCTTATGCTATACGCTCCTTAATAAATTAAGAGATTAGCCTCGAACTTCTTAATATTTCTATTAGCACAGACTATATCTTATCCCACAGCTTTATCTGTTTTGGGTCTACCCACTTCCACCAGCTTTTAGTGTGCTCTCAGGAGGAATAGTCGTTGAACCTTACCTTTCGGTCTTGGCTGCTGATTGCCCATTATCTTAACACTTAGGATTTAACCTTATGCCATCTAGTATATTTTTCTGCTTTCGCCACTTTCACATTTGTACCATATTATTTTAGGTACTATGTTGTAGTTATACTAGCTTTTAGGGGTTTCCAGCAACTCGAGTAGTATTGATAGCTTTTAAAGTTGCTACCTCTACATACATATTTCTATATGTGACTACTGTCATGGTCCTAACTCATGACTGACACCCTACGAGTGCTAGAGTCACAAGTGTGCGACCATATTTTTAATCAAAAAATTTTCATATTTATCCTTCTATTAATTTAATTCAGTTTCTATCAGTTTAGCAATATCTTCTGCTAATTTATGTACAAGTTGCTTATTTTCACCTTCTGTCATTACTCTTATTAAAGGTTCTGTTCCTGATTTTTCTAACTAATATTCTAACTTCATCAGAATGTTTTTATTTGTTTCATCTATGAAACTTGTAATTTTTCATTTTTATCCCAAGTATTCTTTTTAGCATTATCAACTTTTACATTTATTAAAGTTTGAGGAGCATCTTTTATCGCTGATACTAATTCATGTAAATCTTTTCCAGTATCTCTGATAACTTCAACAAGTTTTAAAGATGATAATATTCCCATCACCTGTTGTAGCATAGTTTCTTAATATAATGTGACCTGATTGTTCTCCACCTATAGCAACATCTTCTTTTTGCATCATTTTCAAGAACATTTCTATCTCCAACATTTGCTCTTAAAAGCTCAATATTATTTTCTTTTTAGATATTTTTCAAAACCTATATTACTCATTACAGTAGTTACAACTTTATCATTTTTAAAGTTCCTGCATTTTTTTCATACCTAGAGCTAAAATTCCTATAATTTTATCTCCATCAATAATATTTCCAAACTTATCAACTGCTATAAGTCTATCAGCATCTCCATCATAAGCTAATCCTAAATCTGCTTCATAACCCTACAACAACTTTTGCTAATATTTCTGGGTGAGTTGAACCACACTTTTACATTTATATTTCTTCCATTAGGAGCATCATTTATAACAACAAGTTCTGCTCTTAAATCTAAGAACACATCTTTTGCAGCTCTATATGCAGCTCCATTAGCTGTATCAAGTACTATTTTCATATCCTTGAAGTTTCCTTTTACACAGTGAGATAAATAATCTCTGTATAGAAGTATTCATCTTCTGCATACTTAAACTTACCAACCTTATCTCCTGCTAAAGGATCAACTAAAATAGAATCTAAATCGTCCATATAGTCTTCTATTTTTATTTTCTATTTCATCAGAAAATTTAAAACCATCTGAATTAAAGATTTTTAATTCCATTGTCTTTTGCTGGGATTATGTGAAGCAGAAATCATAATACCTGCTTTAGCTTTCTTTTAACTTAGTTATATAAGCTACCCTGGTGTAGGGAATAACTCCAACGAAGTCTATGTATATTCCCATTGATGTAAGCCCTGCTGTTAAAGCTGATCTTAACATATAACCAGATATTCTTGTGTCACTTCCCATAACAACTTTTATTTTTTTCTTCATTTTTTTATAAGTATTTTTAGATAATATCCAAGGGCATAACCAAGTCTTAATGCTTTTTTTCAACAGTTAATTCCTTATTTGCTTCTCCTCTAATACCATCTGTTCCAAAAATATCTACCCATAAAATATCTCTCCTTATTTATTTTATCTATTTCTTTTTAAATTTAATCTTGTTGCTATAACTCCTGTTACTAAGCCCATAATAACTCCTAAATCCTAGAAAAAAATATAATAAAAGATTATTATAGACTTTACTATTTAAAGATATATTTCTAAACATTAGAAAAATAAACTACTGTCAACTGTAAAAGATTATGCATAAATGCTGAAATACAACTAATAGATAACAGTGATAAATACTTTTCTAAATTTATATAAAAAGATCATAAATAATGTACTTACTAGTCCTGCACTAAAACTTATGATAAAATTTGGTGTAAATAGAGTTCCCAAGCATAAGAGCCTGTATAAAAACTCTAAGTAAAAATAGTCTGTAAAGCCATTTTTAGAATTAAATTTTTCAAGAGCTATTAGCACAGATATATTTGATAAACCTATCTTCATCCAAGGAAATGGTTTGGGTATTATATTTTCAATAAGAGAAAGATATAAGCCTAAAAGTACTAAAGCTATTAGATAAATTTCTTCTCTATATTCTTTTTATCATAAAGTCACTTCCCTTTCCTCAGATAAATAATTCATAAAAATAGTTCGTTACTGAGTAGATTTTTAATAAATTTTAGCTATATATAGCGATTACTTGCCTGCCATTAGTGTCTCGAGGCTCCACAAAGGGCTCTCTCAGACAATAATGGACGTCGCAGTAATCTTATAAACTATTAGATTATTTACTAATGTAACTCACTTATTTTTTTATTTTTTTGTTATTTGAATAATAAATTTATACTTTTCAACTCAGAGTCCATTCCTAATAGAGCCTTATATTTTTCTAATATTGGTTTACTTCATATGTTAACAAACTTTTTCTGTTTGTTCTGCTGCAAAACCAATAAAGTTTTTAGGTTCTAGTATAGAAAGTAACTTAGCCTTATCTAATTTAAAGTAGTCGTCATTAACTATTCTATCAATTAAATCATTATCTTTTCCTTCTACTTTAACTTGTTTACCAGCTTCCATAGAGTGAACTCTTATTCTTTCATGAAGTTCTTGTCTATCTCCACCTGCTTTTACACATTCCATTATTATATATTCAGTTTGCCATAAATGGAAAGTTCACTCATTATATGTTTTTCTATTATTTTATTATATACAACTAAACCTTCCATAATGTTGTTCCAAATAATTAGTATAGCGTCAACTGCTAAAAAAATGCTTGAGGTAAAGATAATCTCTTGTTAGCTGAGTCATCAAAGAGTTCTTTTCAAACCATTGAGTTGAAGCAACCATTGCTGTACTTTGTTGTAATGCTATAACAAACTTAGCAAGAGATGAAATTCTTTCACTTCTCATTGGATTTCTTTTTATATGCCATTGCAGATGAACCAATTTGACTCTTTTCAAAAGGTTCTTCTACTTCTTTTAAATGTTGTAATAATCTTAAGTCATTAGTAAACTTATGAGCAGATTGAGCTATATTTTGCTAGTAAATTCATTATTTCTGAATCAACTTTTCTATCATAAGTTTGACCTGTTACTGCAAATCTTTTATCAAATCCCATTTTTTTAGAAACTAGTACATCTAACTCTTCAACTTTTGAAAAATCTCCATTGAATAAATCTTTAAAACTTGCTTGTGTTCCTGTTGTTCCCTTTTACACCTCTAAATCTTAAAGTATTTTCTCTAAATTCTAATTCTTCCAAATCTAATAATAAGATTGTAGCCATAATGTTGCTCTTTTTCCCTACTGTTGTAAGTTGAGCAGCTTGAAAATGTGTAAAATCCTAAAGTTGCTACATCTTTTATTTTCTAAAGCAAACTTAGATAAATTATTCATAACATTCACAAGTTTAGCTTTTTATTATTTCAAGTCCCATCTTTAATTTGTATTAAATCTGTATTATCTCCAACGAAAAGGCACTTGTAGCTCCTAAGTGGATAATAGGCATAGCTAAAAGGTGCTTGTGTCCCAAAAGTATGAACATGAGCCATAACATCATGTCTGAATTCTTTTTTCTTTTTTGCTGCTAGCTCATAGTCGATATTATGAAATATTTTTTTCATTTCATCTATTTGTTCTTGAGATATATCAAGTCCTAATTCCTTTTCAGATTCTGCTAATGCAATCCAAAGTTTTCTCCAAGTTGAGAATTTTTATCAGGTGAAAAGTTATACATCATTTCTTTAGAACTGTACCTTTCACATAGTGGGTTTGAATAGATTTCGTTATTCATTATTTACCTCCATTTTCATTATAATGGCATCTTTCAGTAGGATCTGAATAATAGCCTTTTTCTTATTGATATTTGTTTAAAATTATATATAAAAATTTATTGCTTTTTCATTACTTTCTCTGACTTCTAAAGAAAATATCTTTTGTTTTTATTTTATCTAAAAGTTCTTGAGCAATACCTTTATTTCTATATTCTTCTATAGTTGCTATTGCAAGAATTTCATAGAACATCTATGCTATCTAGAACTCATTAAATATCCATAAATTTTTCTCATCTATAAGATAAGCATAAATAAATGAATTATCAGCTTTTACTAAATTCTCTGTAGATTCTTTACTGAAAAGCAGAATTTTTAAAAATATCTTTTTCTAAGTTAAAAATTTGTTCTATATAGTCTACATCATTGATTGTTAATTTTTTTAATCATTGAATATCCTCTACATTCCAATTACATATTACAATAAAAATAAGTGAGTTACATTAATTTATAAGATTACTGCGACGTCCTATAATGGTGAAAGAGCCTTTTGTGGAGTCTAGAACCATTATAGGCTAGCAAGTAATCGTTATAAATTAGTAACAAACTATTTTATTTTACCAGCCCTATTCTGTTTTAAAGGCTAGAATCTAACTATTGCTCTTCCTCTTATTCTGCTTCCCTTAACAAAGCCCCAATATCTCGAGTCAAAAACTGTTATCTGTATTATCTCCCAATGCTAAATAATAGTCATCATCTAGTGTAACTTCAACTGTTTCTCCTACCATAAGTTTTAGCAACTACATCTTTTATCATGGATAAAATCTAAAAATTAGACCTGTTTCTTCTCCATTAACAACAAATTTTAAGTTAGGCATAAATTCATAGACTGAAGCTGAGTTATATTTTAATTCCTTTTTGAATTTTCTCTATATCTATACAGTATAGCTATAGGCTTTATTATAATTCCCTGCAGGGATAATTTCTAATTTATCTCCTTTTTAGGGTATTCTCCACTCATTATCTCCAATTCCTAAATTGCTATATTGTCTAAAGTTTTGTTGCTTCTCCATTTTATATAAAAGTTCCATCTTGAATTTTTACAGTTTCTCCTGGAAGTCCCATAGCTCTTTTGTATAAAGAACTTTATTTTCTATAGGTTCTTTAAAAACTATGATACTATTTCTTTTTGGCCTGTAAATTTATATGACACCATATCAGCAAAAAACTCTATCTCCAACTTCTATTGTTGGTATCATTGAACCTGTAGGGATTTTTAAAGTTTCCTATATAGAATCTTTGAATAATAACAACTAATATAAGTGCTGTTCCTATTGTCTCCAACATAATAAAGAATTATAGTATTTAGCTTTATTTTCATTTTTTTACTATTTTATTTACAAATTTCTCTCTGCGAGACATCAAATTTTTAGCTAAGTCCTTTTCTTTTATAAAGATATAAGCAAAGAAAAGAGTTAGAAAAATAAAATATTCCATATAATATTGTCTTCATTAACATCCTCCTAATATATACTAAAATCGTATTCATTATACCATATTTTTTATATTAAATTACAGTTTTTATTAATATTTTTTTAAAGTCCTTTGTATCTTTAAAAAATTTATTTTTATTTTTCAATTCTTGACTTTACAATTCAGAAATTTATGTTATACTAAAATGGTATACAAATCGGAGGTTTTTATGAAGAAAAATTTTCAGTTTTAAGTTTAATTTTATTCATCTTTTGCTCTTTTAATTTATTTGCTCTAAATTTTCCTAAAAAGCTAATAAAATTGAAGATTTTATTCCTAAAGGTTGGAAGAGTATTATAGTAAAAAAAGGTGATTTAAATAAAGATAAAATAGATGATGTTGTTTTAATCATTGACGATCCTAAAAATTTTTATGAAGAATCGTATCAAACCAGTCCTGAGAATCATAATCCAAGAATCATATTAGTTCTATTTAAGAATAAAAACTCAAAATATGCTTTTGGTAGCAAAAAATGATAAAGATTTATCATCTCACCAGGTGAGGCTTATGAATCTGGATTACAAAAATCTTGAATCACCTGATTTTGACAATGATTTATCTAAGTCTGTAACTATTAAAAATAATACTTTACGTATTTTTACTTTTGCAGAATTAACTAGAAGTAGTGGCTCTTCTATATATATTTTTAGATATCAAAATAATAGATTTGAACTTATTGGTTTGGAAAATCAAAATATTTTTGCCAATGCTGAATATATAGATACTTATAATTATTCTTTTAACTTCTCAACTAAAAATTAAAAATACACAATTTAAGAGAAAAGTTAGAAAGTAATGATGAAAAAGAAGAAAAATCGAAAAGAAACTAAATATTAAAAGAAAAGTTATGTTTTTAGATACTATGTTAGAAACTACGGGTGTAGATATCTTAGATAAATATGCTCATGAGATAAAAATAATTTAATACAGGAGGCAGTTGTGAAAAAGAAAGGTTTATTTTTAGTTTTTATTATTTATTGTTTGTTCATTTAATTTTATTGGCTGAAAATTTTCCTCAAAAAGCTAGTAAAGTTGAGGATTTTATTCCTAAAGGTTGGAAAGAGTGTTGTAGTTAAAAAGGTGATTTAAATAAAGATAAAATTGATGATGTTGTTTAGTAATACAAAAAGATGATGCTAAAAATTTTTGAAAAATCAGAAGATAATACAATTTTTAATTATAATCCTATGGCAATATTAGTATTGTTTAAAAAATAAAAATTCTCAATATAATTTGATTTCTAAAAATGAAAATGGTTTTATTGTTTCAAAAGATAAAAAGCTCTTGTTGAGGAACTAGAAACACTTTCTTCACCTGATTTGGATGACGATTTATCTAAATCAATAAATATAAAGAATGATACTCTTCATCTTTTTAACTCGTTCAGAATATGTTAAAGGTGCTAGAGTTACTGAATATATTTTTAGATATCAAAATAATAAGTTTGAGTTAATTGGATTAGAATATAAATATTGGCATACATCTACTGATTATGCTGTAGATATAGCATATTCTATTAATTTTTCAACTAAAAATTAATAGGTACAAAAAGATATTTCAGGAGTTCGTACTGATGAAACAAAAATAGAAAAAGTAGAAAAAGTATAGATGTCAAAGATAAATATATCTTAGATACTATGGCACAAGATACTGGAATTAAAATATTAGAAAAATACGATAATTAATATTATCTATATATATAGAGACGATTATGAAAAAGAAAGGTTTATTTTAGTTTTTATTATTTATTCTTTGTTCATTTAATCTTATTAGCTGAAAAATTTCCCTCAAAAAGCTAGTAAAGTTGAGGACTTTATTCCTAAGGGTTGGAAAAAATTAATAGTTGAAAAAGGTGATTTAAACAAAGATAAAATTGATGATGTCGTTTTAGTAATTGAAAAATGATCCTAAAAATTTTTAAAAAATTGAAGACTCACCTCGTTCTAATCCTGTAATTTTCAACCCAAAATTATATTAGTTTTATTTAAAGATAAGAATTCAAAATATACTTTGGTTGCAAAGAATGACAAAAATTTTCATTGTTTCACCAGGTTATGCTTCTGAAGAAGGATTAGAAAGTCTTGATTCTCCTGACTACGATGATAATTTATCTAAGGCTGTAACTATTAAAAATAATACTTTACGTATTTTTACTCTTGCAGACTATATTAAAGCTGCTACTTCTACTACATATATTTTTAGATATCAAAACAATAGATTTGAACTTATTGGTTTTGAGATGCTCAAAAGTATTTTCAGGAGATACTGAGTATGTGAATACTAGGAATTATTCTCTTAATTTTATCAACTAAAAACTAATAATACATAATATGTCTGAAAAATTAGAAAGTAATGTCAAAAGAAGAAAAATTGAAAAAGAATTTAAACATTACAGAAATTTATGCTTTAGATACTATGTCAGAAACTACTGGGTGTAGATATCTTAGATAAATATGTTTCATGAAATAAAAAATAATTAACTATTTAAGAGAATATTTTTCTCTCTTATTTTTCATATAGATATACTTTTTAAATATCATTATCATTGAGGTATCCTATGAAAGAGAAAATATTTTTCTTTAGTATTATTTATTCTTTTGTTCATTTAATTTATTAGCTGAAAATTTCCCTACAAAAAGCTAGTAAAGTTGAAGATTTTGTATTCCTAAGGGTTGGAAAAGTATTGTAAAAAAGAAGGAGATTTAAATAATGATAATATTAAAGATGTTGTTCTAGTCATACAAAAGAATGACCCTGATAATGCTGTACCACTTTTTAATGCTTACGAAGCTTTTGATTGATATAATTGACGCAAATCAAATGATAATATTAGTTTTATTTAAAGATAAAAATTCTCAATATAATTTAGTTGCTAAAAATGAAAAAGATTTTATTATTTCAGCAGGAGCTATGGAAGAAATGGCTAAAATAGAAGTTTATATCTCATAATTTTGATGAAGATTTATCTCAAAGCAATATCTATAGAAAACAATACTCTACATATTTTTAATGCCATAAGAAACAACTATGGTGATCTCAAACTTGAGTGAATATGTTTTTAAATATAAAAATAATAAATTTGAACTTGTTAGCTTAAAAAAGTTTTTCTGAAGAAATCTATAGCTCCTACGAAACAAAAATATTCTTTTTCTTAATTTTTAACAAAGAAAGTAAAAATAGAAACTCTAGTTGTAGATTCAAAAATCTAACAAAATTAACAGATAATAAAAGAAACTTTTAAATATTACTGAAAAATATATTCTAGATGATTTGACAGGAACTACAAAATCAAAGATTATTAAGAAATATGTTTATAATAAATAATAATAATATTGAGAAAATAATTAATTATGCTACACTTTACATATTCATTTTATATAGGAGATGATGAAAAAGAAAAGGTTTATAGTTTTTATTATTTATTGTTTGTCTCATTGTAATTTAATAGCTGAAAATTTCCTACAAAAAGCTAGTAAAGTTGAGGATTTTTATTCTCTAAGGGTTGGATTAATAGTTGAAAAAGGTGATTTAAACAAAGATAAAATTGATGATGTCGTTTAGTAATTGAAAAATGATCCTAAAAATTTTAAAATGAAGACTCACCTCGTTCTAATCCTGTGAATTTTAACCCAAGAATTATATTAGTTTTATTTAAGATAAGAATTCAAAATATACTTTGGTTTGCAAAAGAATGACAAAATTTCATTGTTTCTTCAGGCTGTACTTTCTGAAGAAGGATTAGAAACTCTTGATTCTCCGACTACAATGATAATTTATCTAAGGCTGTAACTATTAAAATAATACTTTACATATTTTTACTCTTGCAGACTATGTTTAAATATGCTACTTCTACTACATATATTTTTAGATATCAAAACAATAGATTTGAACCTATTGGTTTGAGATGCTCAAACATTTCAGGAGATACTGAATATGTGGATACTACGAATTATTCTCTTAATTTATCAACTAAAAACTAATAATACATAATATGTCTGAAAAATTAGAAAGTAATGTGAAAAAGAAGAAAAACTGAAAAAGAATTTAAACATTACAGAAATTTAACTTTAGATACTATGTCAGAAACTAGTGGTGTAGATATCTTAGATAAATATGTTTTTGAAATAAAAATAATTAACTATTTCAAGAGAGAAAATTTTTCTCTCTTATTTTTAAATTACTTGTTATAATATTAATGAATATTATTTATAGCAAGAGAAGGAAGATAAAAGATGATACTCAAATGGCTTTTAGAAAATAAAAATAAATTATGAAAGAATTTTTAAAAATAAAGGAGATTAGACTTTTGTTATTGAAAGTTTAATTGAAAATAGAAATTTATCTTCTTGATACAAATTTTTGATTTCAATCCTTTCTGATTTAAAAGGATATTGATATAGTAGCAGAATTTTTGAAATCACTAGAAAAACAATGATTTATATCTATGGTGACTATGATGTCGATGGAATAACGTTGTTTCTCTTTTTATACTTAGCACTTTCAGAATTAGGTGAAATATACACTACTATATTCCTTTAAGAGATGAAGGTTATGGACTGAATAAAGATGCTATCCAAAGTTTAAAAGAAGATGAAGTTAATTTAGTTATGAGTGTTGACTGTGGGATTAATTCAATAGAAGAAATTAATTTTGCTAATAGAATTTAGGTTTAGATTTTCATCATAACTAATACCTATGAAATAATTGATGACTTACAAAGGCTTTTTGCTGTTATAAACCCAAAAAGAGAAGAAAATCTATAGCTATGTTACTAGCAGGTGTAGGAACAGCCTTTATGCTTGTCTATGCACTAGAAAGAAGTTAGATAGGCTAAATGATTTAGAAAAATTCCTTAGATATTGCTGCTATAGGTACTGAAAGTTGATATAGTTCCTTTGACTTCTGACAGATAGAAAATTTGTAAAAAGAGGTTTGAAACTTTTAACTAACACTAAGTGGATAGGAATTCACAACTGCTAAGGAAGGTTTTTTCCTGAAGATTGGGATACTAGAGAATACTGTTCTATGATGTAGGTTACCTGTATTGCACCTATCTTCAATGCTGCCGGACGTTTAGAAGATGCAAAACAAGCTGTGCCTATTTATTGAAGAAGATGGTTTTAAATGTACAACTATCATAGAGCAAACTTTTAGAAAATAACAATGAAAGAAAACATTCAAAAGAAGATTTTAGAGGCTTCCATTGCTGAAATTGAAAAAGCAACTTTACAATAAAAACTTAATTCTAGCTGCCAATAAGTCTTTTCATCATGGAGTTATAGGGATAGTTGCTTCAAAAATTTTAGATAAATACTATAAGCCAAGTATAATTATGGAAATTAAAGAAAGTGAAGGAGTTACAGACTGCTTCTTGCTAGACTATCGATGGTATAAATATAGTTGAATGTTTAAATTCTGTTTCTGACATCCTAGTTAAATATGGTGGACACTCAGGAGCAGCAGGTTTTACAAAATGGAAAATATGAAGAATTTTATCAAAGGTCAAATATATTGGAGAAAAATTTCTAAAGAATTATTTGTCAAGACTATAAATTGAAAATATATTTGCACCCTACAAAAGTAAACCCATGAATCTTTTAGAGAATTAGAAATCTTTGGGAGAACCTTATGGTGCTAAAATCACATCTATTTTTGCTTTTAAAAATTGTGAATATGAAAAATTTTAAGATTTACAGAAATAGTACAGAACATTTGATGTTAGATATAAAAAAGATAATTACTATTTCACTGTATTTTCTTTGTGGTGGAGATTACATACGATATAATCGCTAACCCAAAGAAAATTGATGTGGCTCTAAATTGAAATTAGAAACTTTTATGAATATATGTGTAAACTTCAGCTAAAGATGCTATCTATGGAAAAACACTGATCTAATGACAATTACTTAGAATTAAATGGTGAGATATTTCCTTCCCAATACGTACCTTAGTCCCATCCAAAAGACCTGATATAGAAAATCCTTTAAATCTTGCTAATGACTATGGACTTGATATTACTAAGGATAGAACTATTATCGAAAATATAGATAACTTAAGCTAATATTTTAAAGTTTTAGAAAAATGAATTCAACTATAATTTTTCTGTAGAAATAGATATTTAAAAACTAGAAAAATATAAATTTATATTTAAAATTGATATTGATAAAGATATTATTTCTAAAAACTTTCCCTGTGAAAGATGCTTTTATTATTCCCATAAAGAGAATTAATTTCTGACTTTTGGCTATAATTTATACAAAAGAAAGTTTTTACTTCTATCTTTAAAGATAGCTACCTAGCAGTTATGGAAAAGGGAAGAGGTATAAGAACTATAATTGAAAACTATAAAGAAATACTATCTATATAAAAGGAAAGACTATTTCATTAATGATAATTCTAAAAGCTGATTTCTATATATTTACTTTTGATTTTGAAAAATGAAGTTAAATTAGAAAATGTTATGCAAACTCTAGAAAAATCAATTCTACTAATATTTTAATTATCTCAAATAAAGAATTTGAACTTTCAAATTTTTAATGTTATTAAAGATGAATATACTGTTGCTAAAATATTGAATACATAACTTATGATGAGATAGATAAAATTAAAAAGTCTGATAATTTCTATTATCCATTTTTAACAAATGAAGATAAAAATTCCCCTGAGCCAGAAAGAGAAAAGATTTTTCTCACAAAAGAAATAATTGTTCATTTTTAAGACTTGTATATTTACTAACAGTATATTAGCACAGTCTTGACAGAGAAATAGAAAAATTTATTAAGTTTTTATTGATGGCAATTGGTTGGGAAAGCTATACTTTGAAAATGAAAAATGTTCCTGATAAGCTTATAAAAAACACTACTGGTTTTCTTTTACAAAACTACTAAACTAGATGGTAGTGCTACTTTACTTGTAAACAGATATATCATATGCTAAGTAGGATTAGATCCTGAAAAATTTAATGGATATAAAGATTTGTGAGTGAACCACTCACTTATGAAGCGAGGAGTAGTTTCACTGATAGTTAAGATAGATTGATTCAATTTACAAAAACACTTAAAATACTCGTTGTATTAGATGGAATACAAAAACGTAAATGCAAGGGATAGAATTTTTAAGAGAAATTGTATCAAACACTTTAGCTCATGAGAGATTATTCTAGTGGATTTCCTGCTAAAATGATTATTGATGAGAGAAAAATTCTAATAGAAAATAATAACTTAGCTCATAGTATAGGAGAGTTGAATCTTTTTAAGTTTGAGCCATTTTCTAAAAACCCTCCTATATCAAAGGTATTTCGTGAAATTGACTAGCTGATGAATTAGGATCAGGAATGAGAAATACTTATAAATTTACAGAGCTATATTCAAATGAAAAACCAATATTTGAAGAGGGAAGTATTTTTAGAACAGTTCCCATCAGAAACAATAGCTACTAAAAGTAAAAAGTGTGTGTATAAAGGATGTCGCTCAATTCCAGAAGATATATTATCTATAATATTAGATGAAATAAAGAAAATCCAAAAATTAGTAGGAAAAATTGCAGAAAAAGTTGGAGTGAGTGTTAAAACAATAGAAAGATATATAAAAGAAATTCAAAATTTAAAAATTTATTGGAAGAGGAAGCAATGGTTATTGGAAACTTGAGGAAAGTAATTTTTATTTTTAGAGGAGATGTTATGATATGAAAACAATAGGGACTTATAGGTGGAATGAGTTGGGAAAGCACAGTTACATATTACCAAATCATAAATGAAGTTGTAAAAATAAGTTAGAGGATTACATTCTGCAAAAATGTATTATATAGTGTAGATTTTGAAGAAATAGAGGAGTGTCAAAAAGAAAGGTGATTGGGATAGAAGTGCTGAAATTTTAGGTGAAGAGTGGCATTATCTTTAGAAAAGCAGGAGCTGATTTTATTGTATATGTACAAACACTATGCATAAAGTAGTTTCTGGAATAAAGAAATATACTAAACTTCCTATTTTACATATTGCTGAAAATGACAGCTATTGAATTAAAGAAAAGCTGGAATTAAAAATTGGTTTACTTGGAACAAAATATACTATGCAACAAGATTTCTATAAACAAATATTAATTGACAATGGTATAGAAGTTGTTATACCTCAACTCAAAAGATATAGAAATAGTCAATCTCAGTTATTTTCAATGAATTATGTCTTGGAAAAATAAAAGGAATCAAAAGATAAGTATTTAAGAATTATAGAAAGGACTTATCAAAAGCTGGGTACCAAAAAGGAGTAATTTTAGGTTGCACAGAGATAGGATTATGAATTAAACAAGAAGATACTGATGTGCCATTGTTTAATACAACAAATATTCATGCAACATCAGCAGCATTATATGCAATAGAAGAAAAATAAATTTGAAATTATTATTGAAGAGTGAGTAAAAGCTAGAACTTTAAAAGCTGTTATAGTAATTTATAAAAATAATGTTGATTAATATTTATAATTTGACAAAAATAGAATTTTATAGTTTATACTTATATTAGTTCTAATTATTAGGAGTAATATATTTTTAGGAGGTGTTTTATGATAGTTCTTAATTTTAAATTAGATAATTTATTTTCGATTTGAAGATTTTAAAATAAATTTTTCATATCCTATAGTTAATTCATCTATCAAGGATGAGACTTTATATGATAAATGCTCCAATTTCTAGGTATAAAAAGTTAATATTATTATGAACCAATGCTTCTGGAAAACCCCTCTTGGAAGCGTTGATGATGATATTTAATGAAAAAGAAAATGCTAATATAATTAATAAAATAGACAAACAGAAAAGGCTTCATTTCTCAATTGATCTGTCTTAGAACAGAACTTATATTTCAGAAAGAAACTTATATAGAATTAATTGTGTTTTTAAACCTAAACAAGACATTCAGTTAGATGTATATAAATCCAGAATCTTAAAATGGATTCTATGAAAAGTACAGTAAAAATTATGAATTTAGAATCTGAAAATTATGATGTATTAGATCTATAGAAAATCACTTTGGTTAGTTATTTACATATCCAGAAGAGGGCTCTAACTTTTTAGATGGACTAATATTGATTTAAAGATATTTGAAAACATTTTAAAAACTCTTGATCCTTCAATTATAGGGTATATCTAAAATTAGGGATGTAAAAATTTTATAAACTCAATTAAAAATCAAGATTTGATAATTCAAAATGAAAATTTATAGATAATTCTAATTTTATCAGTGGAACAAAAGCAGGAATTGATATGCAGGAGTTGTTAATTTATAGAACTTAAATGGCTTTTATTATTGTGATGAAAAATTTTCTTATATACATAGGATATAGAAAAGCAATTTTAAGTTTAATGATAACTTTTTAAAAACCAACACTAATTATTTTTACTTTACACAATTTGAAATTTTGACTAGACTTACACTACATAGTTTTACTTTTTAAGAAAAAGAAAAGATAGAAGCAGTATATACTCAAAATTATATTATGATAAATCTTTATGCAGTGAAAATGACTTATTTGATGTAGACACCAAATCTTGATTTAATATATGATTTAGAAGAGGTGTAGGATATGAGAAAGAGAATTTTTACTATATAGTAGAGGAGAAAAATGAAAAGAAATTTATAGAAATTATAAAAGAAAAGATATATTCCATCAGGAAAAATTAGAGTATTCAATGTTAGTATAGAATAAAATTTCAACTATTTTTGAGAACATTGGATTCTAATACTATAGTATCTCAGTTTTATGATACAGACATAGTTAGTTAGATGTTTTTAGATGAAAATATGAAAATTAATACTATAAAATGAAAGATATAATTTTTATTCCACAAATTTCTTTGTATAGAAGATGAATTAGTTTACTCAACAGATATAAAAAGAAAATTGAAGAATTATTAGACAGTAAATCAAAAAGAGAATTTAAGGCAGATTTTAATAATTGCAGCACTTTATTGGAAAAAGTTACTAAAAAGGTTTTGATATTAATAAAATTTGAGTCGTAATTCAGATGGAGAATTTTCAAAAATATCAGAATAGTTCACAAAAATAAAAAGAGGTATTAATAATACTCTAATTCCAGCATAGGCTGTTAATATAGATAATCTTGATATAAATTCAAAATTATATAAATTGAAACTCGCAATTTTAGTTTAGCATATTATTGAACTTATGTCAAGAAATTTTTGACATAAGGAGGTTTCAAAATACCAAAAGAAAAGAGCTAAAAAGGTTATTTCTATATTTAGAGCAAGTTACACTAAAAATGGTATAACATACTATGCCAAAAGATTATGGTAAAAAGCATTTAAAATTTGGACTACAATTTCTTAATATTGGATTTAAATTATTTTTAAAGAGGAAGCTGAAGATTCCTCTTTTTCTAACATATACTATAAATAAAAATTTTAAATTAGTGTAAAATGAGAGGAGAAAAATATGCAAATAGCATTAGCTTTCATTAACTTTAATTATAATTGGTGTGGCATTATATATAGTTTTATATTTTACTATAAAAACGTCCATTATTTAGTTTTTAAATTTAAAACTCAAAAATAATATACTTTCTACAATTAAAGTATTAGGAATAGTTATATTTGTATTTATAATTATACCTATAATAGCTAGATTATATAGTAATCTAGAAATAATACAATAATAACATTTCAATCAAATTCACAATAGTCAAGTTTTTAGGTAGTTATTTGAGTGGCGGAGTTGGAGCATTTGTAACATTACAGCAGAGTTTGGTGGCAAGTTACTAGACAAGAAGGACAGGCAGCGAAAAGATAAGAAAAAGTTTTTATTAGGTTTAAAAATATAATATTGAAAAGAATTTAGAATTTGAATCCAAAGAGGGAATTATAGAAACTTTTTCTGTAATTTCTATAGTAGTAATTTGACTTGATGAAAGTGAAGTAATTAATTTTTATATCCATTAAAGTAGTAATGGAGCAAAATAGATTTTTAATACTATATATGAGTTTAATTTTTATGAAAAGATTTTAAGATTAAATGATGATATAAATGAACTTAATAGGATATATACTTGCTAACCTCCAAACAAGGCTAATTTATTAACAAAAATGCTAGATATTCTCAATAGTAAAAATTTTTGAATTTTTCAGATAATTCAAGAGATAAGAAAAATAAAAAGATGAAATATTTAAGTATTCAATTACTTTTTGGAAGAATATGTATTGAATTCAATAAGGAAAAATAAGAGAAGCAAACCTTTTTATGATATGAATTATGAAAGAGAGGTTATTGATAAAATAATAGATTATTTATATACATTTTTATTCTTATGATATGGGTTTTATTAAAGCAACATTTTTAAAATAATGGAAGAAATACAGGATTTAAAGGAAAAATAGATATAGAATTAGGAAAAATATAAAGATAATTGTCAAGAATAGCAAAAATATAAAAATAAATAGTATGGATGAAAAGAAATTTCTATCATTACTATTTATCATAGATCTATAAATTTAATTTTTGATTTTTAAGTAAAGGTTGTTATAAAAATAGAACTTATATATATAGAACTTTATTTTTAATAAATTTGTGACAGTACTCTTTTTCATATGGTGGTATAATCCTTATCAATTCAATAAGGAATGGAGATAGAAAATGGATTGGAATTATAGCAAAGTACACAAGTAGTTTGTACATGCTGGAATACTAACATTAAAAATAGGTGGAATAGGAATAATCCTTTCAATTATAGTTGGAATTTTTAGGAAGTTGGATTTTATATGAAAACTTTTTAAATTATTTAAACAAGTTATAATGCATATATAGAATTAAGTAGAAATACACCTCTTCTTGTTCAATTGATTCTTTTTATACTGGGCCACCAAAAGTTGGTTTAAGATTTAGTCCAGAAGCTTGTGGAATAAATTGGTTTTATTTTTTAGGTGGAGTTATATGATAGAAACTTTTCGTAGTCACTAGAAACAATAGATAAAATTCAAAAAGAATCTATTTTAAGTTTGGGTATGACTAAATGGCAAAACAATGAGATATGTCATTTACCCTTAATCATTTGTTATAAGTTTACCTGGGCTTACTGCAAACATAATATTTATGTTAAAAAGAAACATCAGTTTTAGTGCTATATCTTTAATGGATATGATGTTTTGTTACAAAGATTTAATAGGACTTCTACTATAAAACAGAAGAATCTTTTATTTATGCTTGTAGTAGGTTAGTTTAATAATATTGTTACTCTATCATTATTTGGAGTAGTGCATAGAAAGGAAGTTGAAATATGTTGGCTACAGTAATTGATTTATTATCAAAAGGAACAAATTTAGAAAAGACTTCTTTATGGTTTTAGGGATAACAATAAAATTAAGTTTAATTTCTGCAATTTCTATCAGTAATTTTGAATACTTTTGGGCTTTAGTGGTAATCATCCTATAACAAAATAATTTTCACACAAATATATGTTTATGTTTCAAGAGGAAGTTATGGTATAGCTGCCGCTGTCACACCATTTTCAACTTTAATGACTGTTATTTCACTGTTAGTATTTATGAGAGTATCAAAGAACAAAAATATATCGATGAGAAAAATGGAGCGTTAGCAAAGTTAAAATTTTGCAACAACTCCATTTTACTTATTATATATGTGTACATTCCTAAACGATTATTCATAAACCAAAAATTGGAATACATCTTTTGATAATGGCAAAATTTTTGCCATTTTTTGTAAAATTAATAAGTCCTATTTGTTTTAATTTGGGCTCAAGTTTCTACAACTTCACTACCATCTTTTACTCCCCACTTAAATTTAACATTATTCATCAAAGTCATCATGTTTGACTGTCATTCTTATAGTTCCCTTTGTAAAGTAAATCTAAGTGTAATTCAAATTTTTCAAAATTACTAACTAATATTTCTAAAACTTTACTTCATCTTCAGTGAAAATATTAAAACTCCTCGGAAATTATAAGTAGCTCTTTTCCATCAGTTATAACTTCTAGTCCATCTCATTTTCAAAAACTGATTTTGAAATATTTTACTCTGTCATTCTCTATGAAAAATAATTTTCTTATTTCATCACTTCTGGTAACCAAGATTATGCCAAGTTATTTTTCCATTATCTACTCTTTCAAATCTAGTGATCAAGTCCACACACCTATTGAAACTATAACACAATCAGGATATCTTTCTATAAATTTTTAACTTTTCATCCATTATATATGCTCTGCTAAAGATTCCATAATAACTAGCCCAAGCAGTATCAAATTTTTAAAATCATAGTCCAACTGTGAGGCACATTTCAAAAGATTTCTTATCATGTAACACAGATTTTGGATTCTCATAGTCTTTAGCTCTTGCATTTAATGTTATAAGTAATGTTTCTGCTACTCCATCTAATTTAATTTTCATAAAAGCCTCCTAATTTTAAAAATATAATATTAATTTTATTAATAGTACAGAACACTCGTGGTCTAGCACTGTTAGGGTGTTAGTGTGAGTAGTTCACACTCTTATTATACCCTCTATTAGAAATATTTCAATATAAAATTTTGTTTATAAAATAGTTTTATAAAGACTGTAAATAAATTACAACAGCTCTGCTTATTTTTACTTCTTTTCCATTTTTATATGTAACTTGTTGAAGTATTTTTCCATTTTCATCAAGTAAGTTGTTGCTACTCCATCTACTTCCCATTTTTATAAGTTCCTTCTGCTAGAAGTTTCACCATTTTCATAGTAAGTTTTTGCAGGTCCATCTTGTATATCGTTCTTATAGTTTACTCACTTAATAATTCCTACTACTTGGATAGTAATTTTTAGATAACCCATTTCTTACTCCATTAGCTAGAGTAACCTCATATTCTAATTCTACCTGTTTTTCATTATATTCTTTTCCCTAAACCTGATGTGACATCATTTTTATAGTGGAGCTTCTGCTACTAATATACCATTTTTCACTGTAATACTTGCTACTCCCTCTCTTAGCATTTTTTGAATGGAACCTCAGATTCTAATTTACCATTTGGATAATAATATTTTACTAGTCCTTCAGCTTTTTCCATTTACATAATTTCCTTCTGATTTTACTTTACCATTTTCATCATGTTCATATACTTTCCTTCTAACTTTCTGCTTTTAATTGTAGCTGAGTCCAAAAGTTTTTCCACTTGGACTACTTTTTCTCAATTTCTCCTGAATAAGGTTTTTGCTCACCTTGAACATAAAATAAATCCCATTCATTACCATCAACTCTGCATTCTTTGTGCTCCAAAGATAATACTGAACCTACTAATAATAATCCTGCTAATAATTTTTCATTGTATTCCTCCTATTACTTCTTTATCATCTTATATTTTTTGTTGTAATAATTTTCCATCTATACCATAGGATTTTACTATACCATCTTTCCATTTTTATATGGAAGTTCTAAAATTAACTTTCCATTATTAGCATACTTTCATTATACCTTCAAATTTCCCATTTTTAATGTTGCTCCATTTGTAATTTTCCATTTTTCATCATATTCTTTTTCGTATTCCATCTTTTATTCCATTTTTATGAGGCTTCTACAGTTAACATCCCATTTTCATTATAATTTCTTTGTATTCCATCCACTACTCCATTTTTATACGGAAGTTCATAGTTACACTTTTCCATTTTCATCATAGGCCTTAGTAGGTCCATTTAAAATATCATTTTTATATGTCTCTCTATTTGAACTCACCCATTTGGATAATATCTTTTGCAACACCATCCATTTTTCCATTTTTATAGGAGCTTCTAATCTTAGTATTCCATTTTCATCATAACCTATCAACAATTCCTGTATACGGAGTTTCTTCTTCTCCCTATCGTATAAAACACCTTGCTTTATCACAATTTCTGTTAAATTTACTACTCTTGCTGCAAAAAGATAATACGAACTATTAATAATAATCCTGCTAATAATTTTTCATTGTATTCCTCCTAAATTTCTAATTAGCCTTATAAGTATTTTAGTATTTTTAATAAAATTGTCAAGGGATTTTTACTTCTTATTTGCAATAGCTCTTTGCTAAATTTTATGTTTGATAATGTAAACCTCTCCCCGCTTGTAGAAGTGGGAGTAGTTCACTATAGCAAGTCAAAGAGTTTTCCATCTGATACTTTCTTTCAACTTCTCCCGAATAAAGTTTTTGTTCCTTCAAGGTATAATGTATCTTTACTTTCATTGGTTACTAATTTTTCTAAATCTACTCTTTTGTATTGCTCCAAAAGATAATGCTGAGCTTACTAATAACAATCCTATCAAGAATATTTCTTTTAGTATTATACAAGGTGAATATTAATATTGGATTAATTTTTAAAAAATATTTTTAAAAAGCTATTGCATTTTATTTGCAATAGCTCTATTTTAATTTATTATAATCTCATCATATGATAAAGTTCTCCTTCAAATCTTCCTCTCTTATCATATAATTTTACTGCTCCAGTTACTACACCTTGACTAGTTGGGATTTCAGTTTGTAATTTTCCATTTTCATAATAGTATTTTTGTACACCTTCATACTCATCATTTTTATAAGTTAATTTAGCTGATACAACTCCTGATTTATAATAAGCTTTACCAGTTCCTTCTCTTAGTCCATTCTTATATGGTGTCTCTTCAATTAATCTTCCAATCTCATCATAAGTATAAGACATTCCATCTAATTTTTCCATTTTTAACAGAAGCAACCATCTTAACTATTCCAGTATTTGGGTCTTTTTCTCAAATTCTCCTGTAAACTCTTGATTATTATAATATATATATCCATTTGAAAAATGATAATTTTTCATAAGGAACTTTTCTGCTCCAAAAGATAATACTGAACTTACTATTAATAATAAAGCTACCAATAATTTTTCATTCTATCCTCCTAAATTTTTAGTTTATTTTACTTTTTCCATTTTTATATATTATTTCTTCTTTTAATTTTCCATTTTCGTCATACATCTTTGTAACTCCGTCTAATTGACCTTTGCTCATTTGAATTTCAGCTTGTAATTTCCCATTTTTCATAGTAATATTTTTGTAAACCTTCATATCTATCATTTTTATAATTTAATTTAGCTGATACAGCTCCTGATGGATAATAAGTTTTACTAGCTCCTTTCTTTCATTCCTTTTTAAATGTTATTTCTTCAGTTACTTTTCCATTTTCATCATAACTATAACTTGTTCCATGTAATTCTCCATTTTTAACAGAACCTCACCATATTAATTTTCCCTGTTCTTGGATCTTTTCTTTCAAATTCTCCAGTAAATTTTTCATCGTTATAAGATATATAACCACCTGGAAATGATAATTTTTCATAAGGAACTCTTTGTGCTCCAAAAGATAGTACTGAACTTGCTACTAATAATAATCCTACTAATAATTTTTCATTCTATTCCTCCTAAATTTTTATTTATTTTGTTTATATATTATATATAAGAATTTTTAATACAATTTCTGTAACATTTGTTACAAAAAGCTACTGCATTTTATTTTGCAATAGCTCAATTTTTAATGAAATTGTCATGAGTTTTACTTTTTAATAGTTAATTTTCTAGGTCTTTTCCTAATGGATATGCTTTTTCGGTCTATTATTTTTCCGTCTTTATATGTTATTTCTTCCATTATTTGATCATTTTCAAATGTTATTGTACCCTATTAGTTTGCCCTTTCTCATCATAACTTTTTCTATTCCTTTCTTTTTTTCCATCTTTATAAGGTATTTCTCTTTCTAATTTACCTGTTTGTTCATTATAAACTTTTGCAATCCCGTCCACTCTACCATTTTTATATCTTACTTCACTTAATAATTTTCCACTTGGATAATATTCTTTAGATACTCCTTCTATTTTCCTATTATTTATATTACTTTCAGCTGCTAATTTACCAGTTTTTGTATTATATAACTTTTGACTTTCCTACCACAACTCCATTTTTAAATGTAACTTCTGAGATTAATGTCCCATTTTCTATGTAAGTTTTTACTATTCCTTCTTTTTATCATTTTTATAGGGATTTCATCTTTTAGTTGCCCATTTTTCATAATATGATTTTTGATAGACCATTAAGTTTTTCCATTTGCATAATTTTCTTCTAATTTTGAGTTGTCCACTTGGGTAATATTCATAAGCTTTTTCCATTTATTTTACCATTTTTAAATGTGGCAACTGAAAGAAGTTGTCCACTTGGATATCTTATTTCAGCTTCTCCTGAATAAGGAGTTTTTGTTCCTGCAAGGTATAATATATCTTTTACTTTCATTAGTTTTCTAATTTTTCTAAAAGATACTCTTTGCTGTTGCTCCAAAAGATAATACTGAACTTAGCAATAATAATCCTAGCAATATTTTTTCATTGTATTTCTCCTGAATTTCTTTATTTATTTTACTTCTTCTCCATTTTTAAATGTTGCTTGTTCTATTAGTTTTCCATTTTCATCATAAGCTTTTACTACTCCATCTACTTGTCCATTTTTATAAGGTATTTCTCCTTGTAATTTACCTGTTTCATAGTAAACTCTCATAATTCCTTCTTCCTTATCATCTTTAAAATTTATCTCATTTAATACTTTTCCACTTGGATAATATTTTTGATAAACCATTTCTTTTTCCATTAACTAGATTTTCTTCATATTCTAATTTACCTGTTTGTGCATTATATAACTTTGCTACTCCTATTACAACATCATTTTTAAAATGGAATTTCTGATGTTAATATTCCATTTTTCTGAGTATAACTTTTGCTACTCCTTCTTTTTTTATTATTTTTAAATTGAACTTCAGATTCTACTTTACCATTTGGATAAAAAGATTTTGATACTCCTTCAGATTTTACTATTTACGTAATTTTTCTTCTATTTTTTAATTTCTTCCATTTTCATAGTACTCATAAGATTTTTCCATTTAAATTTACTCATCTTTAACTGTAGCAAGTCCAAGAAGTTTTTCCATCTGGATATTTTCTACTTCTCCTGAATAAGGTTTTTGTTTCTTCAAGATATAGTGTGTCTCTATTTTTCATTAGTTACTAATTTTTCTATGTCCACTCTTTTGTGTTGCTCCAAAAAGATAATACTGAGCTTATTAATAATAATCCTAGTAATAATTTTTTTCATTGTATTCCTCCTATTTTTACTTTTTATTAATATTTTTTAGAATTTATATTTATTATATAGTATGAATATTAAGATTTAATTAATTTTTAGAATAATGTCTTTGTAAAAAGAGCTACTGCATTTTTCTTGCAATAGCTCAATTTCAATACTATTTTTACTTCTCTCCGTTTTTATATGTTGCTTGTTCTATTAGTTTTCCATTTTCATCATAAGCTTTTTACTACTCCTTCTACTTTGTCCATTTTTATATGGTATTTCTCCTGTAACTCTACCAGATTCATAGTAAGATTTCATCATTCCTTCTTCTTTATCATTTTTAAAAATTTACTTCACTTAATAATTTTCCACTTGGATAGTATTTTTTAGATAGACCGTTTCTTTTGACCATTAACCGCACTAGTTTCATATTCTAATTTTACCTGTTTGTTCATTGTAGAACTTTGCTAACCCATTTGCTTCTCCATTTTTATATGGTACTACTGATACTAGAACTCCTGTTTTTTTGAATAGCCTTTTTCTATTCCTTCTTTTTCCATTTACAAAATTTATTTCATATTCTACTTTTTCCATTTTCATGATATGATTTTGCTGGTCCATTAGCTTCTCCATTTACATAAGTTTCTTCTCTAATACTTTTACCACTTTTCATAGTATTCATAAGATTTTCCATCTAATTTTCCATCTTTCATTGTAGCTACACCAAGAAGTTTTCCATTTGGATATTTTCTTTCTACTTCTCCCTGAATAAGGTTTTTCTTGTCCTTCAAGATATAATATTCTTCCATTTTCTCTAGTTCCTAATTTTTTTCTAAAGGTACTCTTTGTGTTGCTGCAAAAGATAATGCTGAACTCACTAATAATAATCCTACTAATATTTTTTCATTATATTCCTCCTGAAATTTCTTATTTATTTTACTATATTTTCCTTATTGTATAAGAATTTTAATATAATTTCTGTAACATTTGTTACCAACTGAACCTCCCACGACTGACACCCTACGAGTGCTAGAGTTGCGGGTTCTAAAAATCTTTAAAAATATTTAAAAAATTTTCTAAAGTTTGATAGCTTTACACTACCCTTTATTCTTTTTAGGTGTGTTCAGTTCACCTCTATTGTATAGGACATAAGTCCACAACTTTACTTTTTCTTAGAATATTTAATGCTCCATTACAATCTGCATTTATAAGTTTACCTGCGCTTGTTTGATATAGTCCTCTTTTTATTCTTTTTCCACTAAATATATATTCTTGTAGATTTTTCTTTTATCATATATTGAATTTCATCTCCATCAAAGAAACTTGCTTTTTGATGTATAACTCTCTTCTTGTAGTTTAAATTCTATTCCATATAGTTTACATAGATATATTAATTTATCTCTTAATTTTTCCATATGGTATATTTACAAAGTTCTGATTATTTATACTTCCTATATTTGAATTTCTTTGAAAATCTTCATTATATCCTAGAACTAGTTTTCCTATATCATTATTAAGACAATAATTTACAATTGTTCTTGCTGCTTTTGAAAGATAATCATTTATATGATTATTTCTCTTTCTAGTTATTCTCTTTTGCCTTAATGTTGTGCGCTCAATCTTTTTGCTTATCTTTTATACTTTGTAATTTTGCATTTATCTTATTATAGTATTGATTTATTGATTTTTAATTTTTCTACCATCTATTATGAATGAAGCTCCAGTATTTGTAACACAAGTACAAAGATTGTCTATACCTAAATCAATTCCTAGTACATTTTCTTTATTTAATTCCTTTGAACTTCTTCTACTTCATAAATGTATTGAATTTCAAAGTACCTAGAATGTTGTTTTGGTATTATTCTAATCTTTTATCTTCTTGTCTTTTAATACTGATGGTAGCTTAACTTTAACTTCCTGATGAGTTTTCTTAAAAGAATTTGAATAAGGAACTATCAGCATATCATCTTTTAATCTAATAAAACCTATAACAAGAGTTGTAAAACCATCTTTATCAAGATAATTAGGTAATTTTTATTTTTCACCATTATATTGACCATTCTTAGCAAGTTTTAAAAGTGTAAAGAATGATTTAAAACTTTCATCTACTTCTTTCAAAATTTGTTGAGCCATATTAGAATTTAACTTCTTGTAATTCTCACTATTTTTAAGCATTTTATAGTTTTCATTATAACTTAAATACTTTTTATTGTTAAAATAGTGCTGTCTAACATTATATATAGCTTGATTCTTTAAATTCTTAGCTATATAGCTACAAATATTTTCAAATTTCTAAACTCTTTTTGCTAAGATGTTTTTACTTGTTGTTTTTAATGTTAAATACATATATAATCACCTCCTCTTCATTAGAAATATTATATCATATATTCTACATTTTATCCATTAAAAAGTAATGTTTTTATTTATTTTTAAATATTTTTAAAGTTTTTAAAACCCCACAACAGTGAGAAGTGTCGTTCATACAAGGACGCTACGCCTTGTACAGTTCTCAAAGACTTTTATATCTTATGAACTTCTTGTTATCTCTAACAAGCACAGACTATATCTTATCCATAGTGTATCTCAACACCTTAGGCGAAACCACTTCCAACACCAATCGCTTGTATTGTACTCCCCTCACGAGGGATAGTCGTTGAACTTTCCTTTTCAGGCTTAGCTGCTGATTGTCTATTATCATAATGTTTAGATTTAACCTTGCACCATCTAGTATATTTTTCTGCTTTCGCCACCATCGCACTTATACCGTATTCTCACTTAGGTATTATGTTGTGTTTATACTAGCTTTAAGAGTTCCAGCACTCAGTTTCTTCGTTGCACAGTTTTACTCTGCGTCTACACTACAAGTTTCCCCATATGCTTACTAAAATCTTCATGCGATCATACCCCTACGAGTACATGTCTCATGACTAACACTCTACGAGTGCTAGAGTCACGAGTGTTCTTGTACTATTTAATAAAAAGCTATTACATTTTTACTGTAATAGCTCTTTTTATCTAAATTATTTTATTCTCCATTTTTCTACTCTTATAAGTTTTCCATTTTCATCATATTCTTCTAATTTTTCTTTAACATGATTATCAGTCAATCTAGTTTTTAGATTTCCATTCTCATGATATTCTTCTATAATTTTTGAACTATAATCTATCTTTCCTGATTTTGCTTCTTCATAAAAGCTTTCTTATTTCATCAATATTTTTATCTTTATCTTCTAATTCGTACTCACTTTTTGTAGATAATTTTTCCATTAGAACGATAAACTTCAATAGTAAAAGTTTTCTTATCGTTGTACAAGATTAAGTTTTGTACTAGATACCAGAGAGTTTGCAGCCTCTTTTTCTCCTAGTCTTTTTGAGAAGCATTCAGATTTAAAAAAATTAATAAAAACTAAAGCCATAACTAGTAAAAATATTTTCTTATTTTCATAACTCATCTCCTCATTAAAAAGTATCTGACATTTAAATTTTTATAATACGGTACCAATATTTTATGTAATTGATATCATTATAGCATATTTAGTTACAATAATGTAGCACTTAATATTTTTAGAACTATCTATTAGTTCTATTTTTCTTTAAAATGAGTATTTTATGCTCTTGCTCTTGGAATGGTATATAATTAAGTTATCAAAGATTTTATCTTGGAAACCAAAATAGTAAAGGGGGATGTGTAATATGGTTAATCGTTTGTATAAGCTTTTTCATAGCTTTCTATGACAGATGTGCACATCTGTCTTGGCAACATTTATTTCTATTCTTTGACTTAGATTAATTATCTTTTTGCTTGTAAAAATTTTAATTAAAAACTAGGAGGAGAAATAAAAATGACATAGAAAATTTTCATAGATAATATTATAGAAGAAAAAGAAGGCTGAATTTAAAGGATTAATAGGTAAAGAAAAATAGAGTTGAAAATATGATCGAAGAGCTAAAAACTTTAAATCTTTCTAATGATAAATTAGAAGAAGTTATCAAAGTTGCCACATATGTAGATATCAAAACTGTAGCTGAAAAATTAGCTTCAGTTTTTACTTTTTATTTATTTGTTATAAGTCTATGTTTTTTCTATTGTATGCTATAAAATCAATATTTTTATTCAAATCAAGGGTATTGACAGGCATTCCATTTATAACAAGGTTTAAAACAAACTGATATAGTTGCAGGATTATGATATAGAGAAAAATGCAAAAATAATTTTGATTTTAAAGAAATAGAAAAACTTAAAAGAATTAGGAGATATACTTAAAAATAAAAATTTATTCCTGATTTATATAAAGTTTATAATATCGAAAACTCCATTTAATAAATTTTTGTACATAAAGATGATTTAGATGAATACACTGATGAAATACAAAAAGAATTTGATGAACTATTTTATGACATTGTTTGGTGTATATATATTAGATAAAAAGAATATTTTCAATTTGATGGAAACCTAAGAGTTAGAATGGAACTAGCAGATGATATTTTTTTAAAAAATTAAGAAGAGAAGTAACTCTTATTTTAAAAAGAACCGAAAAGAAAACAGTTGCAAAAAATGGAGAAGTATGGTTTCAAATATGGAGAAGTGAGCAAAGAGAAAAAGTTTTTATCAAAAGTTTATAACTTAGAAGAAATAGGAAAAGCAATTTAAGATGTTAGTTGAAATAACTTATGATAAAGGTGTAATTGAGTTTTTGAAAAAGAAAATCATAATTTTGAAAGTTTAAGAAATGTTTTTGTTTGATTTATAATGAAAGAGATGGCATTATAGATTACTAGAAGAAATGTTGCTATATGATTTAAGAGTAAGTTCAGATAAAATAGAATATTTTTGAAAAAGTTATTGAAAAATATTGGAGAAAAATTAATACTAATTTCACCAATATAGAAAAGTCTTGTATAATAAAATGAGGGTAAAGAAAAATATCTTTGCATTTAAAAATTTTGAATTAGAAATTATATTAGAAATTGAAACTGATAGAAAAGTTAAGGTTCAAAAAGATAAATAAAATCTTTAAATAAATATTTTTAAATAAAAGGGGTTGTTTGTCAAAATAGTGTTGATAAAAAAGTTAGACTATGACCTGACATAATTAAGAGAATTTTTAGAATAAAACTTAAGAATTCTATTCTTTAAAATTATGATTTTATCTGCGTTTTTAAATTTTTTTCAAAATAATTCTTTATTTTTATAAAAATAGTTGACAAATTTCCTTTGTTTAGTGGTACTATACATTTGTACAGTTGAATGAGTACTCAATTATATAAGAGATTTAGGAGGTAATGATATGGTAAGTTGTGAAAATATGAAAAAGGTGAAGTTTATAAATGTCAATGTTGTGACTTGAAATAGAAGTTAAAAACGCATGTGATTGTGGAACCAATGATAACTGTGAAACTCATGATGCTTCTCATGAATGTTGTGAATTCACTCTGTTGTGGAAAACCATTAGTAGGATAACTTCAATAGATAAAGGCTATATAGGATTACTATATAGCCTTTTTACTTTCTACACTTTCTTTTTATGCTTGAATTCATAGTAATACTATGATATTATTTTCTTAAATATAAGGAGGTCATATGTCACATTTAATTACACAATAAAACAAGAAGATTTAAATTATGGTAACTATGTAGGTAATGAAAGAGCTTTATTATTTTTCAATGGGCTAGAGAAGAATTTCTTTAAGAGCTAATAATTTAAGTGAAACAGATATAGGAGATGGAAGTGGTTTTATTCAAACTGAAGCTACTGTTCAATACAAAAACAATTATTTTTAAATCAAGAAATAAAAATCAATATAACTAAAATTGAAATAAAAGGTTTAAGAATAATTTTTGAACATGAAATTTTCTGTGGTGAGGACTTAGCTATAACAGGAACAGCAACTGTTTTAGCATATAACTATGAAGAACAAAAAGTTAAAAAGTTCCTGCTAGTTTTAAAGAGTTAGTTGAAAATTACTAGGTGAACTACTCCCCACTTGTAGAAGTGGGAGCTTCTGAAGTATGTACTTTTGTTAGCCACATATATTTACCAAGCTCTTTCGGGTAGTCCTACTCTGATATATTTTTTCTAACTTACTTTTTCTTCTTTTTAATATTTCTAAACCTTTTTCTTAATATATTTATACTTGCATTGTAATCTCTATCTATTTCTAGTTCACAACATTCACAATGATATATTCTTTCTGATAATGTTAGAGTTTCTTTTATATTACCACAACTTGAACAAGTCTTACTACTTGGATAAAATGTAGGTACCTTTTTACAATCTTTCTTCCATACCAATTTGCTTTTTATATTCTAGTTGTCTTACAAATTCACTCCAACTTACATCTGATATACTATGTAATTTTGTGATTTTTAACATTCCCTTTATATTTAAGTCTTCTAACAGATTATATCAGTGGTTATTGATAATTTTTGTACTCAACTTATTTATAAAGTCTTTTCTTTTTATTTCTAATTTTATTATGTATCTTTGCTACTTTTTTCTTTTTTGCTTTTGATAATTCTTACTATCTGATAGTTTTTAGCGCTATCTTTAGCAAGTTTACATCTCTTTGATAGTTTTCTTTGTTCTCTTTTCAGTTTTTCTCATATTCTTTCGATGACTTTAAATTTTCTACTTTTTGTACAATCACTCATTGTTGCAAAATTCTTTTATTCCCTAAGTCTATTCCAATATTTTTACTTAGTCTTTGGTAATTTTTCTATTTCTTCTTCACATAATATTGAAACAAAATAATGATCAAGACTATTTTTACTTATTGTTACTGATTTAATTATACCTTTTATTTCTCTATGTAATCTAATTTTAACTAGTGATTTTAATTTAGGGAAGTTTTATGTAGCTATCTTTAATATATATTGTGTTCTGATTATTTGTAGTATAGCTTTGGACTGGGTTAGATTTACACTTATATTTTGGAAAACCAAAATCTTTATTTTTAAGAAAATTTTAAAAAGCCTTTTCTAAATTTAATTGTGCATTAGCAAAGAGCTAAAGCTTTATCAACTTCTTTTTAAATAAGGATATTCTTCTTTATATTTAGCAGGAGTAGTATATTTAGTTTTAATTCCTGTTGATTTATATTCTTCATAACCTTTCTTCCTATCATCTAACATAAGATTATATACTTTTCTGACACAACCAAAGTTTTGAGAAAAAGGTTACTTTGTTCTAAGGTAGGATATATTCTGAATTTATATGCTTTTTAACTATTTTCATTTTTCCTCCTTGCCCTTGAATATATTTTTAATAACTTCTATACTTACTCACCCGATGCTCAATACTAAAAATTTCTACTCCAAAAATATTCTTTCCATAACTTAGATTTAATAATAGAAATTTCTTTTTCTTATTATCTTTAGCTGATTTAATTGTATCATATTTTTAATAAAATTTCAAGAAAATAAAAAGCAATTCATCCCCTACTTATAGAAGTAGGGACTTCTTCTAGATATTGTTAGAGAGCTGTTGCAATTATAATTTTTAATCTAAAAATAAAAATAAGTGAGTTACGAATGAAAATTTTAGATAAAAATCAAAGAATGACCGAGCCAACGCAGGAGTGTCTGAACGAAGTGAGTTTCCTGATTTGCGTGTTGAATTCTTGATTTTATCGTTAAGAAATTTACTCAGTAACGAACTATTTTTCACTTTTTATTATTTTGCAACAGCTCTAAATTTTATCTAATTCTACTTTTCAACAACAAATAGATGACTTACATATGCCATTAGCAAAGCCAGGTTTTGCTCCATTAGGTTTAGATACATTCTTTCTTAAAGTATAATCTACTAGTCACCTTTTTCACCTAAGTTAGCCTTAGAATAATAAGCTGATACCTGTGCTGCCTTTAACTATTAATTCATCTATTAGTTTTGTAGCTTTTAAAATGATATGTAGACTCGAAATATCTTTTACATGAAACCAATAATCATCTCAGAGATTTTAAAAGTTAAATTATCATTCTCTCAAGTTATTTCACCATAGAGAATTTCATAATCTTCTCCTTCAATTAAACCATACTTCACTTCTAAGTTTAGTTTTCTTTTATTAGTGGAACTCTTGATATAGCTTAATTTTTATTAATTCTTCTTCAAACTTCTTAAAGAACTAACATCTTGTACTACTTTCAATGAAAAGCAAAGTACTTTCTATATGAAATTTCTTCCTCTTATCTCTTTATCACGTCTTATAGCATTTGACAAGTCCTCTTTACCTTGTAGTTGTACTTTTATAGATTCTATCTAAGTTTTCCTTAGGGCTTATTAAAACTGTCTAATCTAATCAATTTCTTTTATTATTATAGAAATCATGACAGCTACAGAATTTCATTCCCTTTTTAACATTATAAAGAAATAGAAGCTAAAATATCCCTTTTTCTTTTGATACTTTCCAGCAGTTTCTGGTCTTCTATATCCTTTTTAATTAGTTGCCAAGTCTTATTCAATTTCTTTAATTTCTTTTCAAGAAACTTTGCCAATCTATTTTTAAAAGCATATAACTTGTTGTAGTATGCTCATAATCTATATAGAAATTAATCATTTCATCATATGAAGAAAAATTCTTCACTTCATCATAATCTTTAAAATCTAAGTCTAAAACTGTTGCCAATTTTATTTTTCTTATCTTTGAAATAGATTTTAGCTTTTAAGGTGACTCATTTAAAATATTTGTAAATTCTTCAAAAGATTTTATATTGTTTTAAATATTTTCCCCTCTTCTTATTTCTATTTGACATTTCCACTTGCTAATAAGTTATCAAATTTATCTTTATTTAGCTCAGTAGGTAATATATATCATATTTAGCTCTGAATAAGTTTCACCTAAAATAATGTTCTATCTATATTTTTCGAAAATATGGAATTTCTTTAATGTATCCATATCTTGTCTTCCCATAAATAATATTAGATAATTTCGAGACATTCAAAATATATCTTGTATATCTCACCTAACTCATTAATTTAGAAATGAAAAGCTGGATTCTATCAAACCCTAGCTGCTCTATATCAATCAACATAGATTCATTAAGTTAGAAATTAATGATGAAGATATATCTAAATTGCTTGCTCTTTATTTTTACTAATGTAGCAAAGTGCTAAAGAGCTGGTACATAAGAAAATGAAGCTCAATTTTCCCAAAATAGAGAAATTGTCTATCATTGTGAAAGATTCTATTTATTCTTTTTCCTTCTAAAGTCTAACCTTCCTTTATTTTTGAAAGAGATATACCGTCCATATATGACATATTAATCAGCCTTTACTCCTATTAAATTTTTGCATCTAAAGATATCAAGGAGTCAAAACTTCTCCATCTTCTTTTTCTATTTTTAAATAATGATTTATCACCAGATTTTCAAAACCTTTTAAAGTGTAAAGTTTTCTATTCCATGGTTTAAGAAATAGTTTTGAACAATAGGTGTTCCTTTTATTTCAACTATCGAAACTTTTGTTCCTTCTTTACTACTGTAATAGTCATAGGTTTAAAAATAGTCTGTTTTATTTCAATGAATCAAAACATCAAAAAGTTTCAACTAAAATTTTTGTAAATCTTTTCAGGTATGCTTTCAGTTATCAAAGCGTATCATTTTATGATAGTATAATACGATAAGTTAAAGCTATCTACTCTTTGTAAAGTGAAACAAATACTTTTCTCTATCAGTTGTGAATCTTGCTCTATCTATATATCCTTTATCAGATAATTTTAGACAATCAACCTGTTGCAGTTCCCATTGTAATTCCTATCTTATCTGCAAGTTCATCATAGTTAATTGAGTGTCTGTCCAAATAGATTCAATTATATGCAATTCTGTATGTGTTAAAAGCTTTTATTCCTCTTTTTAAAAGCCATATCTTCTGTCTTGTAAAAGACAGTTTGCTATTCTTCCAAAAGCATCATTTACTCTTTTGTATATTCACCGTCATTTGAAATTCTCCTCTAGTTTACTTTTGATTTCAATAAGTCGATTCTTTTCTTTGTAATCTCCTGAGAATACATAAGAACCAGCAACAAATATATTAGCTCCTGCATCTGCACAAACTTTTATAGTTTCACTGCAGTTAGTTCCACCGTCTACTTCTATATCTATATCTGATCTCATTTTCTTAATTGCCTTTATCTCACCACTGCAGGTATGAATTTTTGTCCTCCAAAAACCTGGATTTACACTCATAACCAAAAACCATGTCAATATCATTTATAATATATTTTAATACGTCTTCTGATGTTGAAGGATTTAGTGAACACCTGATTTTACTCCAAAAGATTTTATTTGTTGTATAACTCTATGTAAAAATGGATTGTAGATTCTCGTATGTACAACAACAATATCTCGCTCCTTGCTTTTATGAAATCTTCAATGTATCTTTTCAGGTCTATCTATCATTAGATGAACATCGAACACAAGCTCAGTACATTTTCTAATGCACTTTATTACAGGAGGTCCAAAAGTTAAATTAGGTACAAATTCTCCATCCATAACATCTATATGAATGTAGTCCGCACCTGCCTTATCAATCTGCTACAAGTTCTTTCACCAAGCTTTGAAAAATCACTTGATGAATATAGAAGGAGCTATTTTTATCCCCTTTAGTCATACATCTATTCCACCTTCTGATAAAAATTTCTAAAGTTTTTATAAAAATTATATCTATCTTGAGATATCTTATTCTTCCACAGCTTTTTACATTACAATTTTGGCCTCATGTATAGAGAGCAATTTAAAAATTTACAACTATCTATATTTTGAAAATCTCAGGAAACAAAGAAATCAATCTTCCCTATTTTCAATTTTTGTACTTCTATTGAAGAGAACCCAGGAGTATCGATTATATAACCCCTGCTTTCATTCTAATCTACATTAGAACTCTCTTGTTGTATGTTTACCTCTTGCAACTCTCTACTCATTTCTCCAGTTTTTAAGACTCTTTCACTCTGTAAAAATTGATAAGACTTGATTTTCCAACTCCACTAGGTCCACCTATTACAGTCGTTTTATTTTTAAGAAATCTTCTACTTTGAAGTCCCAACATTCTCTTGACAAGAGATTAAAAATGTAGGTACTCCTATACTTTTTAAGTGAGCCAATCTTTCTTTAATTCTGTTAATTCTTCTTCACTTAAATAATCTATCTATTTATTATTACTAAAGGTTTTACCTTATAGTAAAATGATGTTAATAATAGTAAATTTATTCTTTCATAATCTATATTTGGGTGTTTTGCTGCAAACTGTATTGCTAAATAATCTACATTTGCAACTATAGGTCTTATTAGCATATTTTCTCTTTCATATATTTCTACTATTGCATTATCCTCAGAGATTTCAACTCTATCACCTAGCAACACAATTATATTTGTTATTTGTTTTCTTTAAAATTCCTCTCACTTTACATTCTAAAAGACTTCATTGTTGCTTAAATATAATAGAACCCTTGAATCTTATTAATTACTATGCCTTGAATTTTCTTTTTACCCTATACCTTTTTCTTTCTTTTTAAAATATAAATAAGTAGAGTTACACTATGTTATTCCAAATCCATTGCTTATTAAGAAATCAAACTTTTGTCCTCTCGATAGGGTTCTCCACTTTTGGTGAAGTTGCTATAATTTGGTTAATAGGTAAAATCTGATCTCATCTTTTTACTTCTCCAACTGTCATACCATTTTTATTAAGTGAAAGAACTTGCTTCTATATAGTTCATACCTACTAAAATCATCTTAGGGAATACTAAAGGATTCCTTACTTACCCACACTTTCATATTTCTGATCTTTTAACTATAGTTCCTTCCAGCAGGTTCTTGTAAAGCAAACTGTTCCATAAGGTAAGTCAGAATAAAACTTCATCATCTCTAATATTTAAAGGAGATTTTGAAATAGTTTTCTTTTGCTTCCTCTATACTAAGTCCTGTTAAGTTTGGAGCCTTTTATATATAAAATTCATTGAAGTAATATCTTTCAAATACTCCAAGCCCAACTTTTGACACAGCTTATAATTAAAATTATATTTAGTATTATCTTAATTAATCTTCTATTATCTTTTTCTGGGCTGTCTTGTACTTGTTGCTTCTACTTCTATATCTTCAAAATCATCTTCATCGTTATCATTTCTAAATTTCTTCTATATTTCTCCCAACTAATCAAAGTTTTCAATACTTTTTATATCAAATATTTCATTAATTCTAACATATTTTAATAATTAGTCATGTTATAATTTAAATCTTTTTCCACTCAAAATACTATTTTTATTTTTATTTTGAAAATTCATTTTTATTAGTAAAAGCAATCTATAACTATAGAATAGGCAGATTTAAATAAATACTTGACGAATAGTAAAATATTTGATAATATGTTATCTGACCACTTGGTCAATGACTCTATAGTCAAATTTATAGAGAACTAGAATAACTATAATTGAAAGGAGAAAAGATGATATGAGCTTTTGATACTGCAAAAGAAAATTCTTATTTTAGAAAAGCAAAAGACATGATAATACGAAGGTTATTCTAACTATCAATAAACAAATTGACATCAGAATTAGGAATATCAAAAGGTAGTTTCTATACTTATTTTCCTTCAAAGGATAATATGCTAGCGAAATATTAGATGAATATTAGAAAATATAAAAAGTTTTTAGTGAAAATTTGATTTTAAATTCTATTTTAAATTCTAATAGTATAGATGAATGTTTAGATTACTGCAAATTCTATGTTTAACTTAAAATTGATAGAGAATTAAAATTAGCATTAATAATAACAAGTTTAAAAGAAAACTATGAGGTCTTTAATGAAGAAAAATTTTATCAAACTATACAGCTCGTAAAACAATAGATTTTATAAAGATTCTTTTTATATATAAAAATCTATAAACATCAAAGAAAAGATATGGAAAAATGTTCTAAGATGATATTTAGTATCACTGAAGTATAATGATGTAAAACATTAATTTCGAAAACTAATAAATTTTCATCAAAAAGTTTAGATGAAGTTAAAACACTATAGAAGTCAAGATATGAAAAGAAAAATCTTGAATTTATAAAAAGAAAGTATTATTTTACTATAGATAATATATTTTAGGAGGAAGTATAGAAAAATTATTCGCATGTTTTGTTGGCAAATGTAGCTTTCAGCTAGAGATTTAACTCTAGATCGCTTGCTAGATTTTATCCCTTAATAACAGTAAAGAGGGTGAAAATTTCTAAGAGGTTTAGATTTAAACTAAATGTAAGCAAGGCTTTTAAAGAAGCTTTTACCTTCAGTAACTTATAATAGTGCTGTTACTTTAGGAGAACATGAAAGAAATATTTTAACTCAAAGTGGAGGAAACTATGTTTCAAAGAAAAAGGTTATACTCAAACTTTAAAAAGTTACTCAACCTCTTTTCATGGTGGAACTATATCAGCAGGAATTAAAGGTGCTAAGGCTGCGAAAATACAGCAAAGCTATTCTTTATTTACAAAGTAAGATTCAAAAACAGACAGATACTATAGATATATATTCAGATATCATAAATGCTGAAAAGAACACTAGCTGCTCTTAAGTTCAGAGAAATCTTATTAGACACTATAAACAAGAAGAACAATTAAAGCTAGACTTATAACTAAACCTGATATTCTTCAAACTGAATATTCAATATAGAGGGCACAATCATCAATTTACAAAATTTAGCTGACACAAATAAAGAAAAAATTATATATAAGAACTGGAATAAACAAATCTGAACCATTAAATTTAGTAAGTTTTGATATTCCTAATAATTTATCAGATAGTCTGAAACTTAAATACTGATTTAAAACCAAGCTTTTGATCAAAGTTTATCTGAAAAAATTTGCTGATCACAAGTAAATGTAGCTTCTGCTACTAGAATGGCTGCTGAGAGTTATTCACCCAAGTAAGTGCTTTTATGTTTTCTTGTGAACAGGTGGTCAAGAAAGAGCTTCATTCTCAAGATCATATAAAGATGAATTGATTGGTGGAGTTCAGTTTTTGGAAAGTATTCTTCGGAAAAGATTTAGATAACTACAAAGTTGCTAAACTAGAAGAAGAACAACAAGTATTAAAAATGCTTGCTAAAGAAAATATTGAAATAAATGTAAAAGAGCTGCTTATCTAAAATGTTGTAAGTCTAGAAAACAAGTTGCAGCTCAAAGAAAAAGCTGTGAGGCTGCTAAAGCAAACTTGAAATGAACCAAGAAAAAATGATGCGGACTTATTTTCAACTCATGATTATTTAGATTTTGAAAACACATATAGACAAGCTAAGAATAGCATATAATAAAGTGTATCTTGATTATTACTATGCATTTGAAAACATATAGATCACTATTAATATAAATAAGAATATTATAAAAGATTATTGTCTCGCCTATAATGTTTCAGAGCTCACAAGGCTCTATCAACATTATAGGACGTCGCAGTAATCTTATATATAAAATTTTAGAAAGGATATGAAAAATTATTGACAATATTGCTTTGCAACTAGTTTACTAGTAGTTGCTATGTGAAAAGATAAAGAAACAAAAGATGTTAAAAATGAGCTGGTAACTGAAAACACAAACAGCCGCTAAGCCTGTAGAAGTTTCAGCTGTAACAACTAGACAAATGTCTAAACTTTTTGAATCAAGTGCTGTTTTGGAAACCTGTAGCAAAGGTTGATTTTTCAACTAATAAAGGAGCGACAGTAGAAAAAGATTATATAAAAGAAATGGTGAATATGTAAATAAAGGTGAAATTATAGTTAAGCTTTCTGATGTGCTCAAACAGAAGCTGATTTCCCTTCAAGCTATAGCTAATTACCAATCAGCTACCGCCTAACTATAACACAGCTAGAAATAACTATCAAAAGTTTAAAACTCTATATGACAAACAATTAATTTCATATTTAGAGTTCTCAAACCATGAAGCAAACATTTACTAGTGCTCAAGGAAATTTAGAAGTTGCTAAGGCTGCATATATGAATGCTCAAAATAGTTATTCTAAACTTGTTGCTAAAGCTGATATAAGTGGAATTGTTGGTAATTTATTTATGAAAAGAAGGAAATGATATAGCTGCAAAAAGAAACTTTATTTACAATCTTAAATGATAAACAAAATGCAGTCTTATGTAGGTATAACTCCTAGGCTATTTCTAAAGTAAAAACTTGGTGATGAAATAGATGTAAAAATAGATGCTTTTAGAAAAGAATATAAAAGCCAAAAATTACTGAACTTAACCCTATTGCTGATAGATACAACTCAAAAACTTTAAAAGTTAAGCTAACTCTGATAACTCTGATGGAGAAATCAAAGATGGTATGTTTGGAAATGTTGTTATTCCTGTCGGAGAAGCTTCTGTTCTAAGTCTAGAAGATGAAGCAATAGTAACAAGAGATTTAGTAAACTATGTATTCAGACATATGAAGATGGTAAAAGCAAAACAAGTTGGAAAGTTACTGTAGGAGACAAAACCTACCATATACAGAAATTTCTTCTCCAGAACTAAAAGAAGGAGATAAGATAATTGTTAAAGGACTATTTGGTCTTCAAAACAATGACACTGTTGAAATACAGTGAAATAATAATGTCATTAGCAGGAATCTCAATACGTAGACCTGTTGCAACAATAATGGTAATGTTATCATTTATTTTCATTGGACTACTTGCAATGTTCTCAATGAAAAAGAATTGATACCAAACATAAATATTCTGTTGTCACAATATCTACCACTTGGAGTGGTGCTGTTAGGGTGAGGATGTAGAAGCACAGGTCACAAAGAAAATAAAAGACAGCCTTTCAAATGTAGAGGCCATTGATAAGATACAAAGCAGTATCTGCCTATAGTAGCTCTAGCATTTGTTGTAAACTTTGAATATGGAGTTGATACAGATGAAAAAGTTACTCAAATTCAAAAGAGAAGTTTCAAAAATAACAAATAATTTACCTAGTGATGCAAAATACTCCATTAGTTAGAAAAAGTTGAAGCTGGTTCTGGTAATATGACAGCAGTTATAGCTTTTTAATGCTGATAGTAAAACTGCACTTACAACTTTTATTAAAAGAACACTAAAACCTAGACTTGAAAGTTTAGCAGGTATAGGGCAAGTTGATATCTTTGGTAACCCTGATAAACAATTACAAATTCAGGTTGATAGTGATAAATTAGCTTCATATAACCTATCGCCTATGGAGCTATATAGTATAGTTAGAACATCTGTTGCAACATATCCTATTGGTAAATTATCTACTGGTAACAAAGATATGATCATTAGATTTTATGGGAACTTTAGACTATACGATCAATACATATGGTAATTAGCTCTAATGGTAATACTTTTAAGATTAAAGATGTAGCTGATGTTGTATTAACAACAGAAGATGCGTAACCAATATAGAGATATCTTAATGGAAAAGAGTCAGTAGTAGTTCTATTACAAAAATCTTCTGAGTGGAGATACCATAACTTTAAATAATGCTGCTTTTTAAAGTTATAGAAGAAAATGAGACTGCATATGCAGCAGGTACTGAATACAGTATAGAAATGGACTCTTCTGAAAATATTAATAATTCAATTTTCAAACGTTTCTAGTTCTGCTGTGCAAGGATTGGTACTAGCTACTATTATACTGTTTGTGCTCTTAAAGAGTTTCAGAACGACTGTGTTAATTTTTATTAGCACTTCCTGTTGCAATAGTATTTACCTTTGCTTTTCTTATCAATGAGAGGTACAACTCTTAACCTGATTTCCTAATGGGACTTTCTATAGGGGTTGGTATGCTAACGGATAACCTCGGGATTTGTTGTTGTTGATAATATCTATAGGCATATAACTGAATTAAATTCCTGTTAGAGAAGCTGCTGAAAAATGGTACAGAAGAAGTTACTTTTTCCTGTTATAGCTTCTGCATTAACAACTATAGTAGTTTTCCCACCAATATTATTTATTCCAGGACTTGCAAGAGAATTCTTTAGAGACATGGCTTTATGCAACAATCTTCTCTAACCTAGCTGCTATCATAGTGGCATAACATTGGATACCTATGTTGGCAAGCAGATTCTTAAAATAGAAAATCAATGAAATCTGAAGATGGTAAATTTTTAAAAGTAAAAAGCTCTATTTAAAAAGTAATTAATAGTGCTATTTCATAAAGGATTGACAGTTCTTATTATGGTTGCTATTTTTCTTCAGCATTTTAGTAGGACCTAAGTTACTTAAATTTGAATTTATGCCTAAACAAGCACCAAGGGAAAAATATTCATTGACAGCTGAACTACAAAAGGGTACTGATTTAGCTAAGGCTGAAAAATAAAAAGAGTTGGAAGAAATTGTTAAAAATGATCCTCATACTGAAAGTTACTTAACGTTAGTAAGTACATCTAATATTTCTATAAATGCCAATGTTGGTAAGAAGAATACAAGAAAGACAGTGTATTTACAATTATGGATGATATAAGAAAGAAAGCATCTAATGTCTTAGATGCAAGAGTGTCTCATGACTCAACCACCTCTGGTGGACAAACTCAAAAAGATGTTGAATTCTTATTACAAGGTTCTAACTAAGATGAAATCAAAAATTTTGGTAAACAACTTTTAGAAAACTACAAAAATTATGATGGAATGGTTGATATATCTTCAACTCTTGATCCAGGAATTATAGAATTAAGATTAAATATAGATAGAGATAAAATAGCAAGTTATGGAATTAGTCCTCACTGTTATTGCTCAAAACTGTAAGTTACCTATATGCTAGGTGGAGATAAAGCTAATACTGCAACTTTAAAAACAGATAGTGAAGAAATTGATGTTTTAGCTAGACTTCCTAAAGAAAAAGAAATGATATAAATACTCTATCTTCTTTAAATATTAAAGTTGAGATAATAAATTTGTTAAGTTATCAGATGTTGCAACTCTTCAATATGCTGAAGGAACTTCTGAAGTAAGAAAGAAAATGGCATCTATACTGTTACTATCTCGTGGTAATGATGGTGGTGTTGGTCTAGGAAAAAATCCAATCTAAGATAATTGAAGAATTTAATAACTTAGAGCCTCCTTCAACTATCTCATACAGTTGGGGTGGATCAATCTGATCATGCAAAAGACTATGAGTCAGTTATCATTTGCACTGTCAATTTCAATTTTTCTTAATCTATGCTACTTGCTGCACAATTTTGAAAGCTTTATATTACCATTTATAATAATAGGTTTCTATACCACTAGCTTTTTAATTGGAGTTATTTGGGGTCTTGTAGTTTTAAGACAACCTATAGATATAATGGTTATGATAGGTGTAATCCCTACTCGCTGGAGTTTATGTTAACAATGCCATAGTGCTTATAGATTTCATTAAGACTATGAGAACTCGGGTTATGATAAAGAGTACATGCAATTATCTATTCTTGTGAAACAAGATTAAGACCTATACTTATGACTAACCATGACAACAGTATTTGGGTATGATACCATTATAGCTTTAGGTTTTAGGAGAAGGTTCAGAATTCTCAGAGAGTGTAGCTGTTACAGTAATATTTGGGTTAGCTTTTCTCAACTATTTTAACACTCGTTTTAATCCCTATATATGTATTCTGTTGTTGATAGCTTTACTACCATAATGGCTGCCAAATTAAAAGGAGTTTTTGGTGGTTTAAAAAGAAGGCTAAATAATGAATAAGATAAGAAATATGAATGACACTGAAAGTGAAAATCTGAAATTTGTTGTACTACATAAATGATACCTGCTAGACTTTTGGAAAAGTTTTTGAAAAATAGGAATTTTATTATTATACTGTTGAAAATAATGTTAAAAAGAGCTAATGACAAATCAATAAAAGCACCAACAAACAAAAGTTTCAGCTCTGGTTCAGATAGTCTTTAGTAACTTTACCATTAGGAGACAAAAGATAGATGAGTTTCTAGAAAACTAAAAACTTTTAGAATGGTTTTACCTAAAGGTCTATTCCTATCTGTTGGTATTATCCCATTTTGAAAGAGTTATTAGAAGTATGTATGAAGAAGATATACCTGTTGATGAAGAGTTAATGGAAGAACTTCAAAAACGATAAAGACTATAATATTTAAAAATAAAAGGGCTGTTGCAAATATTACAGTAAAAATAATTCGTTACTGAGTATTTCTAACGATAAAAATCAAGAATTCGCTGCAAATCAGGAAACTCGTTACACTCAAACACTCCTGAATTTGCTCGACTCATTCTATTTGATTTTTATCTAAGAATTTCCATTCGTAACTCATTTATTTTTACTTTTAGTATTGAAATTTTACTTTTGCAATAGCCTCTTTTTACTCATTTTATATCAAATTTTAAAATTTAAATAAATAGTGTATAATAGATAAAAACTACAAGGAGTTTAAAATATGATATATTTTACAGCTGATATTCATTTCTACCAATGAAAATATTATTAATCTTACTAAAAGACCTTTTTAAAATGCTGATGAAATGAATAGAAAAATTATAGACAATTGGAATAATATCGTAAGCCAATGATGGAGTATATATACTTGAGATGTTACTATGAAGGGAGCTAGTAATGCAAATACAGTTCTTTTCTCAACTAAAAGGGTAAAAATATTTAATCAAAGGTAATCATGATCATTTTGTAGAAGAAAACTTTCATTCTATATATATTTGAATGGGTTAAGGATTATTATGAATTAGAATATGAAGGTAACTTCTTTGTACTATTTCATTATCCATTAGAAGAGTGAATAAATTTTATAGGGGAGCTTATCATTTACATGGACATCAACATAATAATTCTTTATATAATTTTGAAAACTTGAGGTTCAAGAAGATATGACAGTTGGCGTTGATGCCAATTATTTCAAAACCAGTCAGCATAGATGAAATTATAAAATTTTGAAATGCTCTAATAGTAATTAATGTCCTTCTATCAGCTAATTAATACTTTACAAATATAGTTCAATGTACTATAATGGGTAAATAACTTATAGAAAAATTGTTATTTTTAAATATTTTATTTATAGAAGGAGAACAAAATGGAATACTGGAGTGGACGTGATTGATTTGTAATGATAGCGATATTTTAAGAATACATCAAGTTATACAAGTTAAGACTTTAGACGAATTAATGCAAGATGAATATAATGGTAAAAAGTATGTTTTGTTAGTTATAACTCTAATGAAGGAATCAGAAGAAACAACGGAAGATTAGGAGCTGCTGATGGTTGGAAACATCTAAAAATGCACTTTCTAATTTCTCATCTTTTGACACAGATATTAAATTCTATGATTTAAAAGATCCTATAGATGTTGTGATGGTAAATTAGAAGAAGCTCAAATGCAATTAGCAGATGTTGTTGCTAAATTAAAAATCTAAAAGATTATTTTGTTTGTATGTATGGGTGGAGGTCATGACATTGCCTATGGAACTATACAATGGAATTTTATCTTATGCTAAAACTAAAACTAAAGATCCTAAAATTGGAATAATAAGTTTTGATAGCTCACTTGATATGAGAGAATATGCTAAAGGAGCAAACCCTGGAACAATGTTCTATCAAATAGCAGATGACTGTCAAAAATAATATAAAATTTGACTATCACTGTTATAGGAATACAAAGATTCTCTAACACAAAGAGATTATTTGAAAGAGCTCAAAAATTTGGAGTAACTTATTACTTAGCTGAAGATATTCTTAAAACTAAGTGATTTAAACATCACTCCTATCTTAGAAAAGAAATGATTATATACATTTGACTATTTTGTACAGATGTATTCCATATAACTTGTGCACCTGGAGTTAGTGCACTCAAACATTTGGTATTTGAGCCTAACCAAGCTATAGGACTTTTAAATTATATTGCAAAGACTAAAAAGAATTTAACATTAGAAGTTGCAGAAATCAGTCCAAGATATGATTATGATGATAGAACTTCAAGATTAGTTGCTAACTTAATCTATCAAGCTATCTAACTCACTTTTGGTTGTGAAATAAAAATAAAATACTAATCAGTCTAACATCTCAATGTTGGACTGATTTTTATATGAAATAAATTGAATATATAAACAAGAAGCTGTTACAAAAATCTGCAACAGCTTCAATTTTAATTATACTATTAGGATTGAAAATCTTCTTAGAATAATCCAGAGATAACTCCATTTTCATCTATATCTATTACTTCTGCTGATGGTTTCTTAGGTAATCCTGGCATATCTATGATATCTCCTGCCATAGCTATAACGAATCCTGCTCCAACTGCTAGACGTAAATCGTTGATAGTTACTTTAAATCCACTTGGTTTTCCTAATAATGCTGGATTATCAGAAATAGATTTTTGAGTTTTGACATGCATACAGGAAGATTTTCTAAAACCTTCAGCTGCTATTATATCAAATACTTTTTAGTTGCAGGTGCAAATACAACTCCATCTGCTCCATAGATTTCTTTACAGATTTTTCAATCTTTTGATAGTTAAGTTTTCACTCATAGAAATAATCAAATTCAACTTTGTACATATCTATTGCTTTTGAACTTTTTCAGCAAGGTCTATTCCACCTTCTCCACCTTTTACCAAACTTCACATAAAGAAACTTCTGCCCTCTTCATTACAGAATTTTTCTATCATATCGATTTGTTCATCAGTGTCTGTTACTGAATTTGATAATTGCAACAACTAATGGTAATTTATATTTATTTTTGATATTGTCTATATGTTTATCTAAGTTTTCAAGACCAGCTTTTTAAGTCACTCTTTTCCGTGGTGTTCTAAAGCTCTAACTGTTGCAAACTATAACAGCACAATCAGGTTTTAATCCACCAAGTCTACATTTGATATCTATGAATTTTTCTGTTCCTAAGTCTGCAGCGAATCCTGCTTCAGTAACAACATAGTCAGTTAATTTTTAATCGCCATTTTTGTAGCTAGTATAGAGTTACATCCGTGAGCTATATTAGCGAAAGGTCCTCCGTGGATAAATACTGGAGTATTTTCTAAAGTTTGAACTAAGTTAGGTTTTTATAGCATCTTTAAGAAGTGCGCTGCAACTGCCCTTCTATATGTAAATCTCCAACTCTTAATAATTTTCCTTCTAATGAAGTTCCAAAAACTATATTTTTGATTTTTCTTTTAATTCAGTTATTGAGTTAGATAAGCAAAGTATTGCCATTATTTCAGATCCAATTGTAATTTGGAAAGAATCTTGTCTTGGATATCCATTAGCTTTTTCCACCAAGTCCTATAACAATGTTTCTAAGAGCTCTGTCGTTCATGTCAACAACTCTTTTCAAGTTATTTTAGTTATATCAATTCCTAATGCATTTCTAGAATTGATATGGTTATCTATACAAGCAGAGATTAAGTTAAGAGCTATACCTATTGCGTGTATATCTCCAGTGAAATGTAGGTTGATATCTTCCATAGGAACAACTTGAGCATATCCTCCACCTGCTGCTCCACTTTCATTCCAACATACTGGTCCTAAAGATGGTTCTCTTTATAGTTGCTGCTGATAATTTACCAATCTTGTTTAAAGCTTGAGTAAGCCCTATAGTTGACTAGTAGATTTTCCTTCTCCTGTTGGAGTAGGTGTTATTGCTGTTACTAAAAATTAATTTCCTGTTAGGTCTATTTGTGAAGAACATCTAAATTAATTTTAGCTTTATATTTTCCTGCATTGTTCTATATCGTCCTCTGTTGCTCTAATCTTTAGCAATTTCGCAATGTTTTCCTTTTTGCTGCTTTGTGCAATTTTGAATATCAGTCATTCTTTGAAACCCTCCTGAATTTAATAAAATTTAATAAAATTACCTTTAGTCCACATAATTATTAAAGTCATTTTAAAACTATTTATACTTTTACTTCCACAATAATAATAACAGTTATTTAATATAATTTCAACTATAATTTTTAAAAATTTTATTTAAATGTTATGAACCTAACATCATATAGTTCTATACCATAGAGATAAATTTATTTTTATGATTTCTTTATCATCTATTATATTTAAAAGTGTCTCATTTTCTTCAAAACATCTCTACTACAACTACCCAGTGCACATTTATCTAGATTATTTTCCATTGCATAAATTTAAAAAGCAAGTGGTCTATCTTCACTCAATTCTTTATAGATAAATTTAATTATTTCTTCTAAAACTAACTTTATTTTTATATCCACATTTATGTAATCTATAGTAAACTCTTTTAGCCTCATAAATAACTTTTTAATTCCATCATAGAATAATCTTTATCGAATTTAAACCTTGTTCAGTTGGAAGAAGATAGTTCCATAATTCTTCCATTATTTTTAAGGCATCCGAAATTCAACTCTTTTGAAATTATTCCTTTGATTGTAATAATTCTATTATGCTCTGAAGCTACTGTTGCTCCACAACCTGCTCCTCTTTGCCATTCATCTTTATACCACTCTTGAGAAAAACCATAATATATATTTTGATTATCCTCTACTTTTAAATAAGTCTATATTATTTATTTTAACTCTCATTTTTCTTACCTCTACTCATCACATCTCAAAATTTATCTATATATATCACAAATCTAATGATATTCAAATAGGTTATATCCCATATATAGAATATATTATTTGACAAGTAAAGAGTTATAATATATAATTCTAATAGTAGCTTTTGCTACTTTAAATACAACATTTATTTGATAAAATAGGACAAAAAGGCGTTCATTCTGTGGACGCTTTTTGAATAAGACAAGACTCTACAAAATATAAAAAGGATGAGATATGAATAAAGAAAATTGCACAAATTTTTAATAACAAAGAAGAATTTGTCTCCAAATGAAAGACTTTGGCTTTTCTGTATGTTAAATGATGATTGCTGATTTTTGGTGGCTTTACTTTTCTCTTTTAAGAGGTAGAGTTTTTGTAAATGCTCAAACAGGAAACTTAGTATTTCTATCATTGGGAATTGCAACTTGGGATACTGTAACTTATATGCTCTTGCTACATTTTTAGCTTATTTCTGTGGAATAATAACAGCTGAACTTATTCTAAAAATTAATAAAACATCTTTTTCTTATATGGAAAGAATGCTATTAATTTTCAGTATTATTGTAACTATATGTTTAGGATTTATTCCTGAAAGTGCTCCCTCATGAGTTCACTAATTTCTATAGCTTTACTGCTGCAATGCACTTAATACTTTTGAGAAAGCATATGGTATGGGAAATGGCTACCTTTCTGTACTAAATCCATGTTAAAAACAAGCTTTCAGCCAATTTTGTTAGATTTTTTAAGAACTAGAGATGATAATAAACTGAGAATTTCTTTTAAGCTACTTTAAGTATGATATTATCATTTATTATAGGTGCAACTCTTTCAATATTTTTAGGAAGATTTCTTTTGGAAAGGCTATTTTGGCTTTTCTACAATACTTATTACTTTTTACTCAAAAATCAATAAAGAATATAAAAAGAAGCTGCAGCTTCTTTTATATTACTATTTCTTTTAAAGTTTCATTGATTGCTTTTTTAGTTGATCTCGCAGTTATAGCTCCACTCAACATATCCTTCAAGGAATCCTTCTTATTTATTACATAAGTTGTAGGGAAAGCTCTTACTCCATAATCATCAAAAAGTTTTTCCTGTTTCATCCATTAAAGTAGGATAAGTTATATTTTTCTTTTCTTAAGAATGCTGTTATTTTCTTCCTTTGACACGTCTACATTGTTAGCATTTAACTCTAGATTTTGGTCCTGCAATTCCTATGATTATTACATCTTTGAATTTGAACCAAATTCTTTTATATACTTTTTCAAAGTCTGGCATTTCTCTAACACAATATCCACACCAAGTCGCCCAGAAGTTTATAACAACTACCTTTCCTTTGTAATCTGCTAGATTATGTTTTTCCCATATTGGTCTTGAAGAACAATATTTGAACTTTAACATCTTCCTTTTTATTAGTCTTAGCTGCAAAAGTGAGAATGACATTAATGCAAACATAAAAGTACCATTATTAATTTACGTTTCATCCTCCTTCTTATTTTTGTTAGATCTGTACTAACTTACTCATATATTAGCAATAAAATAAGAATAAGTCAATCTATTTATTTTAATTCTCATAATTTTTAGTATCTAAAAGCTGGTTTTTGCAATAGGAATTATAACTCAGAATATTTATAACTGTCATTATCCCTAATCCAAAATCTACAAAGACCAAATGAACATATCTTGTTTTATTCCACCAATATATATCATCAATATTAATATAGCTTGATATCCTATATTTAAATATTTACTTTCATGTATAAAATTAACTGCACTTCTACCATAGAAAGCTACTGCAAGTATAGTACTTACATAGCTAGATTAGAAGAACATTAGAATCACAACAAAAGGTGCTCCTACTGAAGATAGTGATAAGTCATAGCTGCTTGGAAAAAGTCCCATTCCAGATAAACTCTGCTATTGTACTTTAGGCACAAGTAAAACTATGAATGCTGTTGCACCATACAGATAACCAAGGTATCAACAAATACCCAAAAGCTTGAACCATTCCTTGTTTCTGAAGGGTTATCTATATGAACTGCTGCAGCTGCATAGTTTGAATTTCCACTTCCTGCTTCTGTTAGAGAATAGTCCTTCTAACTCCATTCATAACAACTGCTCCAAATGTCCCTTCCAAATATTTCTCTTTTCCACCAAAAGCTTGAGAGAAAATTGTTCCATCATTGATGGTATATCGAGCAACTTATAACTAAGATATAAATAACTGCTACAACATATATAATTGCCATAAAATGAACTATCTTATTTAAAGATTCTATAATAGAGTCTTTCTTAGAACTACTAAAAATATTACATAGGCAACCATAATATGCTACTATTGCATGATATATTTTGTAAATTTAGGAATTTATTTTCTGCACCCCAATATAGGCAGTTATTGAACTAGTAATAGAGTTAGACATAACTTGTAGTTACTCCAAAGTAATGATACCACTGATAGCAGTGCATAGATAATTCCTAACCATCCATATTTAGTCTTTTTCTATGATAATGGTGTTCCCTGTATAAGAACCATCTTTTTCTCTATAACAACTGCTAAGCTTGATTCAATAAAAGCTGTTGCTGAACCTAGCATTGCAACTACCACATCCAAAATATAGCTCCTGGTCCTCCAAGCGATATTGCTGCAACCACTCCTGCAATGTTTCCTGCTCCAACTCTACAAGCTGCACCTAAGAAAAACATGTTTCTAGTGAACTTATACTCACCTTTTATCATTTTTAAATAAAACTCTTATTATTTTATGAAATAATCTAAATTGTACTAAATTTAGTTTTTAAAAGAAAAATATAAAAGCTGTCTTATTAGCATGAAAAACTAAAAATATTTTTCCCCATAGCAAAGCCATTAACGGTCATCAACCATCTTATAAATACTTTCCATCTTTTAATGTCTCCTATTTTAATTTAGTTGATAGTATATCATATTTTATATATAATGATTTTATCTCAAAAATTTTAGTATCAGTAGTGATAAAAATAATATCTTTTATTTGCTTTCTCCATTATTTTCATATATATATCCATATCCAAATCTTAGAAGCTCTAAGTCAACTTATCATATTCTTTTTCTTTTGAAATTCCATTAAAAGATTTCTTTTTGTTCTGGGTATATCTTCTTACTATATTTAAAAAGTCATTAGTAAACTTGAATTATCGAAAAATTCCAGAAATATATGTAGCAAAATACTCTATTTTTACAAAACTGTACAATTATCAAAAGTCGATATACTCCTGGTGAATTTCATAACCTTTACTTTCATAACAGTTAAAATCTTAATATTCCTTCTGTTAACTCTAGTCTTTTTTGTTACTTGCTCAGTTTTCTTTATTTCATCAGTAGTTTCATAGTCAAAAGAAAAATTAAAAACCTTCTGTCTCTAAAATATTACTTCAAGATAAGCTTTAGATCATATATATACCTAGCATCTGTAAACCCACCACAGATACCCACAATAATTTTTCCTTTCTCTTTAACTCTTTTTACTTTTTCAAAAATACCTCTTTCCTTTCAAGTCCTCTAAGTCTGTGATAGTATTCTTACCCTAGGAAAAATAACTATATCTTCATTTCCTAAGTCTTTAGCATCATATACATATTTAAGTCTTACATCATCATACTGTTTAAAAGCTTGGAAACTCAGTCAAAATTTGACATCTTTTTAGTCTTAATAGAGATATTTATATATTCTTTATTATCTGAATAAACTTTTATCTTCATCAGATAGGCTGTCTTCTTCTTCTATTCTTAAATCACCATAAGGTAATACTCCTAAAAATTTTTATATCCAAGCCTTCATCTTTAAATTTTTATCTAATATTTCAATAGCAGGTTTTAATAAATCACTATCTCCTCTAAATTTATTGATGATATAACCCTTTATTCTTTTTCTATCTTTGCTCATCTAATAACATCACTGTTCCATAGATTGAGGCAAAAACCCTCCTATATCTATATTTCCTACCAATATCAACAGTGCATCTCACAAGTTCAGCCATACCCATATTTACTAAATCATATTCTTTAGATTTGTTTCTGCAGGACTACCTCCACCTTCTAAAACTGCTATATCAAAATTAGCCTCTATGTTATTCTTATAAGAATCTAAAGTTATAAATCTTTGAATTTGAAAAGTAAGTCTTAGCATCAACAGTATATGCAACTTTTTCCATTTATTATTACCTCAGAATTATTATCAGAATTAGGTTTTAATAAAATAGGATCTCATGAAAGGCTCTTGGAATTTCATAAGCGCCCCCAGCTTGAATAACTGTTCCTCTACTCATTTCTAAGCCTTCTATATCCACAAAAGAATTAAGAGCCATATTTTTGAGATTTAAAAGGGCGTAGTTCTCATATCCATCTTGTGCAAATATCCTGTATAAACCTGCTACCATTAATGTTTTTCCTACAGATGAGCCTGTACCTTGTATCATTATATTTTATGCTTTTTCATATATCCTCCAAAGCTATATTTTTATTATAGCATAAGTTTTCTTGACAATTAATCATTTCTCCATAGAATATTAATATACATATTATATAAATAGAAAAGGAGTTTTATATGACACTTAGTGATGTACTTGCTGCTTTAGAGTTGTTTTAAATGGTATTCCCCAAGCCTCTTTTAGCTGCTACTTATGGTTTTTGCTTCATGTTCCAACTGCTTTTTGGTTTTGTTGTTGGTGCGGTTGCTTGTTTGTTATATGGTTCGCTATATACCAATTTCTTTCCAAGCTGAAACAATAGCTCTTGCTGGAATGTTAGGAAAGGATATTAGAGAAAGACTTTCAATAATTTTATTTTCAGGTATAACTATGGTTATACTAGGACTTTACTGAACCTCTTCCGTAATAGTTGACTTTGCAGGTTCAACTAATTATAAACGCAATGATGCAGGAGTCGGAATAATGTTGGCTAGAATAGCTTTTAGGTGGCTAAAAGAAAGTAGAATTGTTACTGCTAGTTCTGATTGCATCAGCCTTTTTATAACTTATTTCTGGACAAAATTTAGTTTATACTATTGTAGTCTGTGTTATATTCTCAAGTTTAGTTGCCAATATCTTCAAAATAGATTTGGTGGAGGAATTGTTGAAAATTACAAAAATTGAAATAGAAAACCTATTTTAAATTTCAATGTCATTCGTGGATCTTTAGCTCTTGCTTGTTTGACTATTGAGCTAATATAGCCTTTTGGAAATATTACAGCTTCTATGACAGGAAAATATGAAGCCAATATAGACCACTCTTTAACTATATACTCAGGGACTTGCTGATGTTGTTTCTTCACTTTTTGGTGGTGGACCAGTTGAAGCTATCATATCTGCTACTGCTGCTGCACCAAACCCTTTAAATAGTGGTGTTTTTAATGATGGTAATAATGGCAGTTATCTTATTCTTTGGTTTATTACCCAAGATTAGTAAATATATCCCTCGGCACTCTGTTCATGGTTTCTTATTTATTTTTAGGAGCTATAGTAACAGTACCCTACAAATGCTTCTCTTGCATTTTTCAGGAGGAACACCACAAGATTACGTTGTTAGCTAACTGCATATGACAGATTGCTGCAAATGACCCCTTTATTGGTCTACTTGTAGCTTTAGTTGTTAAATATATTTTTATTTTCATAGGATAAGGAGGAACATTATGAAAAACTTACACTTTTAAACATTGCTGGACTTAAAAAGAGAATTACCCTGATAATTAAACTTTCTTATGATTTATCAATAGCTAGTTTTGTTATCTTGGGAGATACTGAAATTGTTAGAAAGACTGCTCCTATGATAGCCAAAAATTACCAGATGTTGATTTTATAGTGACAGCTGAGGCAAAAGGTATACCATTAGCTTATGAAATTTCTAGAGTTTTAAATTTAAAATGAATATATTGTCTAGAAAAGTATAAAAGCCTCATATGGAAGCTCCTATTGAAGTTGATGTTGACTCTATAACAACCAATGGTTCTCAAAAATTATATTTTAAATAGTATAGATGCACAAAAATTAAAGGAAAAAGAGTTGCTTTTTGGTAGATGATGTCATCTCTCACTGGTCAATCTTTTAAAAAGCACTTTGAAACATTAGTTAAAAAGCTGGTGCAAATGTTGTGGCAAAGGCTGCTATACTTGCTGAAGGAGATGCAAAAAGATAGAAAAGATATCATTTTCCTTGAAGCATTACCTATCTTTTTAAAAAATAAATAGGACTATGCATACTATATTTTCAATCTCAAAAAGTTAAAAATAAGTGAGTTACGAATGATTTTAGATAAAAATCAAATAGAATGAGCCGAGTAAATGTCGATATGTCTGAGCGTAGCGAGTTGGTCGAATTTACAGCGAATTCCTTTGATTTTTATCGTTAAGAAATCTACCTAGTAACGAACTATTTTTACTTTTTTATATGCAATAGTCCTATTTTTACTTATACTTATTCCTGTGAAACCCGAAATAATTGTTAGAATTACACACTAGATATTTTTAAAAATGAAAATATAGTTGGCAGTGATGATATAACAGCTATGAATACTTGATAAGAAGCCATTATTATAATTGCTACAACGCATTTATTTTTCTCAGACTTTCTAGCTTTTTACATGCTGTTCGTATCTTTTAAAAAGTTCTTCATCAGCAAATTCTTCTTCTGTATAAGGTAAATAAGTGTAGTCTTTTAAATTGCAGCTGAATACTCATCATTTTCGATAAGATAAAAACCTTCTTTAAACATAATTAGTTGTGGAATATTTATTATATGAGAAAGCTAAAAATATCTATTGGATATAGTGCTGTCATTAAGATAAAAGGCACTATTATATAATATGAAATTTCAAATTTACTTTCTTCTACCCCAATATAAACTATATCAAACATTTCTTTTTGCAAGTACTGCAAAAATAATATTTTACAAAGAAAAAACATAAAAATAAGCAAAATCTTTAAGTTTTCCTCTGAACAATGGAACCCAAAAATCCAAAGAAGAATGTTGTCCAGCTAAAGCCTACAAAGGCATTTTTAATTGTCCTCTTTTTCTAATCTAACTTTTATAGCCATAACTCCCCCTTAGTACCCTACTTTTGATAATACTTTTATAAGTGCTATTAGTCCAATTATACTAACTACTATCGATAAAACAGTCATAAAATACAGGTATTAAAAAGATGAGCCATTTACGTCTTTTCTTCATTTTTACCTCAGCTATATATCCTTTACATCTTGCTATTTTTCTTCATCTTGTGTATCAATTTTCATATTCTATATAGCCATAACTTCCTAATATTGCAAGAGAATATTCATCATTATCCATAGGTTTCCATCCATCTAACAACATATTTTTGTATATATCTTATTATAATAAATTGCAAGTAAAAACTAATAATATAATTAATCCCTATATAAGAGAATATAAAAATAGTTAGTATATAAAATTCCCAAGTTTTTAGTGCATTTATTATTACAAATAGAATTGTAGTTGTTTGAAATAGCATTATTCCTAAAAATACTAAAAATCCTTTTCAAATCTAACTCTAAACGAAGGAACCTAAAATCCAAAGAAAAATGTTGTCCAACTAAAGCCTCATATAGGCATCTTTTTAAATCCATCTTTTTCCAATTTTTACCTTTACTGCCATATTTCCCTAAAATATCTGTATTCTATTCAAAAATTTTTATAATTTTTTCCTTTAATTTCTCTGGAAGAACATAACCTGATTTAATAACTGTTTTCAAAAGCATAGAAAGGTTTATTTTTATAGTTCTTCTTGTCTCTTGATTCATTATATATTTCTTCTTCAATATCATTTTCAAACTCTACCCAAGTTCCAAGATTTTTGAAAACCAATTTCTTGTATAGTTTTTATTTTTAAAGTTGAATTCATTAACTCTGTTTCATTTCTCCAATAGTGATTGTCCTTATCGTAAACTGCCACATAAGGAATATGTAAAAAGCATTTAAAAGTCTTATAAATTGTGGTATAGAACTTTTGCTTCCACACTCAATAATCGAATATTCGTACTTAAATACACCTAAGTGTTTTTGGCAAGATAAGAAAGTACTATCTTATCTGTTTGTCCTTCAACTAAGATAACTTTTTTGCAAAAGAAAAAGCTCACTCTATCAGGATTTATCCAATAGTTCATATTAAAAGACTGTAACTTCATCACCTGAGAATAAATTTCCACTATATTGATAAATTTCTATTTCTCCTTTTACTCTTCTAAAAATACAAAGTGATTGATAATTTTTCAATTTCGATAAAACGACTAGAGTTTGTTGATACAACAGACATAAGTCCTAACTTTGTACTTTCAGACAAGGCTTCATAGCAAGCTCTTTTCTTGCTGAGGATTTAAATAGAACTCAGGTTCCTCCCAAAGTCAAGATTGTATTATTCCAAAAATTATGATCTTTTTCTTTTTCAATGATCTCATTTAATAATTCATGAAAAGGTGCCTATAGAACCCAAAACTCATTTTTGTTCATTGAATTTTTAAATCTTTATAATATTTATGATATCTTCTTAAATTTTCATTTCTAAATAATCTTTCAACTAAAAATTCAAATGCGATATTTTCATATATGATGGCACATAAAAACAGAAACTCCAAAAATATGTTTTTGTATTCTTTTTCATCTATTTCTTCCCAATTTCTATTATCCTTCCTCATGTTTTGAAATATGATTTTTATAAAATATCTTGTATCTTGATAAGGATTATTTAAAAATTCTAAGCTGAAAAATATGTCCTTTCTCTCCTTTAAAGTTCCAATAATCTCTAAAGGAAGCTCAGGATTTTTATATCTCCTTATGTAAATTACGTGCTTGAAAAAATATAGTAAGGCTTTCATAAAATGAAGACTTCCCTGTACTAGACTCTCCTATGAAAACCAAAAATTCCTTTACATTCTAAACTTATATTTGAAAATGTTTGCCAATTTTTATTTGTACTTTTAATAGTTCCATATAGCCTCCTAAGAGCATTTTTAGAAATATTTTTCTTAATTATATCATAAGTCAATAAATTTGTTATCCTTGACTTTTACAAAACATAATAATATAATGTTAAAAACTAATTGAAAGGAGAAGGAAGTTATGCTAAGGAGAAGAATGATAAGGAAAGATAAAAAAATTTAATAAAGTAAATCTTATCTATTTATATTAGCTTAGCTTTTTATACGTCTTTTTGATTTATAATTAAAAAGTTTACCACAGATGCTAGTATATCTGTGTTTTTTTATTTTTATATTATTTTTGTTTATAGATAAGGAAATTTAAAAATACTATATGTATTTATTTCTTTTTTTATTCTTATAACTTAGGGGGTCAGAATGGAGTATTTAGAAATTTTAAAAGATACCTTTTTAACAGATGACAGATATATGTATATTGTCGATGGAGTTATTTTTTTCAATAGGTATCACGTTATTCTCAGCAATTTTAGGTATAGTATTAGGACTTTTATTAGCAGTTATGAAGCTATCTCATTGGTATCCATTTAAAAGGATCAAATTTCTTGAAAAACTTTAATCCTTTGTCAAAAATTGCATATATCTATATAGATGTTATAAGAGGAACTCCAGTAGTTGTACAACTTATGATACTTGCAAACTTAATCTTTTGTTGGAGCTTTTAAGAGAAACTCCTATACTAGTTATAGGTGGAATAGCTTTTGGACTTAACTCAGGAGCTTATGTTGCAGAAATTATAAGAGCTGGTATTGAAGGATTAGATAAAGGTCAAATGGAAGCAGGAAGAGCTTTTAGGACTTAGCTATTCTCAAACTATGAGAAAAAAATTATTGTACCTCAAGCTATCAAAAAAATATCCTACCTGCCCTTGTAAGTGAATTTATAACTTTATTGAAAGAAACTTCAATAATTGGATTCATTGGTGGAATAGACTTATTAAGATCAGCTAGTATTATAACTAGCCAAACATATAGAGGAGTTGAACCTCTACTTGCTGTTGGATTTATATATTTAATTTTTGACATCAATTTTTCACTGTATTTATGAGAAAAAGTTGAAAGGGGTTAAAAAAGTAAGTGATTAATATAACTAATTTATATAAAAATTTTGGAGATTTAGAAGTTTTAAAAAAATATCTCAACTGAAATAAAAAAAGGTGAAATTATTTCTATAATTGGACCTTCTGGAAGTGGAAAAATCAACTTTTCTAAGATGTATCAATAAATTAGAAGAATCTTCTTCAGGACATATCTACATAGATGGTATGGATTTAATGGATAAAAAATACTGATATTAACAAAGTTAGAGAAAGAGTTGGTATGGTATTTCAACACTTTAATCTATTTCCTAATATGACAGTTTTAGATAATCTTACTCTTTCTCCTATAATGGTTAAAAAGGAAAGCAAAGAAGAAGCAGAAAAATATGCACTTTCTTTACTTGAAAAAGTTGGACTATCAGATAAGGCTAATTCTTATCCTACTCAATTATCAGGGTGGACAAAAAGCAAAGAATTGCCATTGCAAGAGCCTTAGCTATGAAGCCAGAAGTAATACTTTTTGATGAACCTACTTCTGCACTAGATCCTGAAATGATAAAAAGAAGTTCTTGATGTTATGAGAGATCTTGCAAAAAGAAGGTATGACTATGCTTATAGTTACACATGAAATGGGCTTTGCTAGAAATGTTGGTAATAGAATTTTTATTTATGGATAAAGGTGAAATTATTGAGGATTGTTCACCCTAAAAGAATTTTTTTGAAAAATCCCTACAAATGAAAAGAATTAAAGATTTCTTAAATAAGGTTTTAAACAAATAAAAAAATTATAAATATTAAGGAGTGATTGTTATGAAAAAAGTTTTTAAATTAATGTTGATGTCTTTATTGTCTGTTGTTATCTCTGTTTCTACTTTTGCTAAAAAAACAAAGTTGTATATGTTGGAACAAATGCTGAATTTGCACCTTTTGAATATCTTGAAAAAAATAAGGTTGTTGGTTTTGATATAGAGTTTATTAGACGCTATTTCAAAAGAAACTGGTTTAGAATTCAAAGTGCAAGATATGGCATTTGATGGTTTATTACCTGCTCTACAAACTAAAAAAAGTTGATATGGTTATAGCTGGAATGTCTGCAACTCCTGAAAGAAAAAAAGCTGTTGCTTTCTCTAAACCATATTTTCAAAGCTAAACAAGTTGTTATAACTAAAAGGGGTTGATAAGTCTTTAAAAAGTTTTAAAGATTCAGCAGGTAAAAAAGTTGGAGTTATGTTAGGATTCACAGGAGACACTGTTGTAAGTGAAATCAAAGGTGTAAAAAGTTGAAAGATTCAATGCTTCTTATGCTGCTATCATGGCACTTTCTCAAAAATAAAGTTGATGCTGTAGTTCTTGATTCAGAACCTGCAAAAAATATACTGCTAACAATAAACAATTTGTTATAGCTTCTATACCTGCTGAAGAAGAAGACTATGCTATTGCTGTTAGAAAAAAATGATAAAGAATTATTAGATAAAATCAATGCAGCTCTTGATAAAAATAAAAGCTAATGGAGAATATGATAAACTTTTAAAGAAATACTTTTAAATAATTATTAAAAATAAGACTGTTGCAAATTAACAAAAATTTAACTTTTTGCAACAGCTTTTTATTTACAAATAAAGAAAAAAAGTTGTATAATAGTTAGTGTATTTATTTTAAAAAAATTTAAAAGGAGAGGGAGATTATGAAAAAGGTTGGAAGTTTTTTACATTGCTTACATCTAAAGGCTATTAAAAAGGTTGTACTTATTCCATTAGCATTTTTGCTTAGGATTCTTTCTATATTCTTTATACAAAAAATTTTTACAGGAGGAGATATAGATAAAACTGTTTATGATGATGGTACCACAAGAATTTCTGCTCAATCTGACTTAGGTTCAGTTAAACTACCTAAAATCTTAGATAGTTTAAATATTCCTATTCATGATGATCTAAAAAGCAGAAATTATGATGTTTTTTTCTTGGACAAGGATGAAAAATATTACATCAATAGACATTTACTGTAAAGGTAATAAAGATAAGCTAATGAAATTATCGATTGGTCTGAACCTCTCATGACTGACACCCTACGAGTGCTAGAGTCGCGAGGTTCTTAAGTACTATTTAGTTTCTTTTGAATATCTAGTATTCAAATACTAGCTAATTTCCTTAAGACTTTAATGGACAAGTCTCCATTGAGAACATTTGCGTCCTGTTGGCTCGGTTCAAAACCAGTTTTTATTTTAAAAATCCCATACATTTTAATGTTTTTACATTTCTTTTTATTCTTTCAATTTCTTCATTATGCAATTTAACAAAATTTTTAAATTCTTTTTGTGCTTTTTTTCTATATTTACTTCTTCTAAATTTTTCTTTTACATTCTTTATTAAAAAATGCAGAATACAAATCTCTTTTGTATTTTTATTTCCTAATATTTCTACCCATCTTTTTGATAGACTTTTCTTTTCATATTCATTTGTAATATGATTTAGTTGACTAGCTTTTTTACTTTTAAAAAGTATCAATTTTTATTATATTTTTTTCCAATATATTCTAATTTTCTATTTATTGTTTCAATTAATAATGCAGGTGCTCTATTTGATAAAGATTTTCCAAATCTCTTTTTCTTTTTTTAAATTTTCCAGTCTTTTCAGATATTTCAGTTTTTCTTGCTTCTTCTCTGTAAACCTTTAAAAACTCATATTTTCAACTTTTACTATTGTTCCAATTTCTAGTATACTATTCGCTAAAATATTATGAGATTGCTTTCTTTTCTCTGCGATTTTTCTCTGTAAATTTGAAAGTTTTTAACTTTGTTTTTCACATATGATTTGCTCTTTTTTTCCATTTTTTTCTTTATTTTCTATATTAATAGTACCATCAGCATTGTATTTATTAGGATTGTTTGCTCTTCTCTGTCTATCTAGTTTTCTTTTGTAGTCTTGTTTTTCTTTTCATTTATTTCTATATTTTCAGCTAAAATCTTTTAATTCTACTTTATTATCACTAACGATTGCTATTGTTGAAGTTCCTATATCAATTCCAATTTTGTTTTCTCCACCAACTTTATGTTTTTTTAGGAGGTGTCCCTTCAAAAAGTTATTTGAACGTAGTATTTATTTTTCCATTTACAACCCTCTTAAGTAATCTACAATACAATAACTTATCTAAAAAAACAACTTTGTGCATATTTATCATTATTTTTTTATTATTACAGGAATCTTTAAGCCTAACCAAGATATGCAACAATCTTCTTTAAAAAAATCTAAGTCCCGTAATATTACCTTTTTCTCTAACAGAATAGAAATTTTCATAACTTTTTAAAAAATATACTTTTTAGCTTTACCATACTTAAATTTTTCATAAGTCGCAAAAGCTCTTTCAGCTAATTCTTGTCCCATTTGAGAACCTATATTCTTTTTTTAAATTTTTGTGTCATAGGTTTCACATACTTATTTAATTCAAATTTAGATATTGAATATTTTTTTATCTAATTCTTTATATCTTTTTAGATTGCTCTTTTTTTATCTAAATTACTGATTTTTTATATTCAGAAGAATTTATCATTTTTTTATGTCTTTTAAGAATTTCACTAAGGCAAGAATTATATATTATTCTGGCTATGTTTAGTCTTTTTTTCTAAAATATGTTCTTGCCATAGTTCAGTTTTTAAAAGCTAATGTCAATACATAATTCGCCATAGTTCCTCCTTCTCATCTTTCTTTTTGAGTTTGATATATCTTCTATATTTTACACACCACACTATATGATATTGAATTGAATACACATATCCTCTTCCAAAAATAAATATTCAATATTTTTTTATTATCATTTTTATTATACTACATATATTTAATTATTTCAAATTTTTGTAAACAAAAATATGCCATTCATCTCATGACTAACACCCTACGAGTGCTAGAGTCACGAGTGTTCTGGCATAATTCATAAATCTAAAAAAACAATAATTCAAAAACTCTATTAAAATTTAGTAATATTAAAAAGTAAAAATAAGTGAGTTACGAATGAATTTTTAGATAAAAATCAAATAGAATGAGCCGAGTAATTATCGGAGTGTCTGAAGCTCAACTTGTTAGCGATCTTAGAAAGTCTTAATGAACTTGTTCATTTAGAGTTTCTTACAGATCCGAAATTACAGCGAATTCTTGATTTTTATCGTTAAGAAATTTACTCAGTAACGAACTATTTTTACTTTTTCTAATAGTCTCTTTTTATTTACAAATAAGAAAAAAGTTGTATAATAG
>BNJV01002201.1_pt1 | contig 95079 bp, 115 predicted proteins | sample 8540591 | NCBI WGS metagenome assembly BNJV01 (sample SAMD00202457, study PRJDB9452) | human saliva metagenome | host: Homo sapiens | reverse complement strand
TGCGACTGCACTTAAAAACATTAGGTGAAACACAAGGTTTGGTTACTGGTCTTATCTATCAAGATACGACTAAACCTTCCTTTGAAAAAGCTATGGCCGCTGTTAATGGTGGTACACATCCACGTCCATTGACTGAAGATGTTGTTAAACCCCGATCAAGCATTATTTGATAGCCTTTGCAATCAATTTAAGTAAGTTTAACTTAAGATATATCGTGTTCTGATATAGGTCCCCTCTTTACTGACTACTATGTAAAGAGGGGATTTTCATTTTATTACTTTTCGGTTAGTGATAATTACTTTACGGAGTTTTTCTTAACTGATATACTAATTTTAATTTAAGTTATTTATAATTAAACATAGGTATAGTACCTGCTAGACGTATTTTAACTATTATAGCCATAAGATAGAGGGGTAGAGTAACGTGTCGAATGAATATAATGAAGCATTACTAGAACCACTAAAGTATTACAGAGAAAGTCTTAAGGATACATTCCAAGGTATTACAGAAGATTATTTTCAAGATTTGGTAAATCAATCACAGGTTGATATTAATAAAAATAAAGACTTAATCGATAAGTATACGAATGTTTCGGAGAATCGAAATCAGTCTAACAGTACATATAAACGGTTTGGTATTGTACGAATTATCGATTTCATTGTGGGCATAGGCGCACTTATTTATGGTGTGTATCAGTTTTCACAACCGCAAATGGATATTCTATCCATCGTTATATGTATCGCTATTATAGCCTTATGCATAGGGCTGTATGTATATTGGATTCGACCTAATCGTAAGAGCCTCGAAGAGAAACTGAATGATTTAGATGCAACGCTAAGTCAAATGCGTGAGGACGGTTATGAAATGATGCAGCCTCTAAATGAATTATTTCATAGTGAAATGACGGCGGAGCTTATAAAAAAGGCGATTCCCTTTATTCATTTAGATTCCAATTTTAATATGGAACGCTATGAACAGCTCGTTAAAGATTATGGCTTTTTAGAAAAAGATGATGTAAATCGCTCTACATTGGATATTACTTCCGGAGATATTTTAGGAAATCCTTTTGTGTTTATTAAGCGTATTATCCATTGGATTGATGATTATACATATGAAGGTACTCGTGAGGTCGTCTATACAGAAGAATATATAGATTCTGATGGCAATACAAAAACTAGAGATGTAAGTGAAACACTTCGTGCCACTTTAAAACGACCTGGTCCATATTATGCGGATAGAATATCCTTGGTATATGGTAATCATGCAGCACCGAATTTAATATTCCATAGAAGACCACCAGAAAAAGGTTTATTTAATTTTGAGGTGCGAAAGATTCAACTAGCAAAAACGCATTGCAGGGCTTAGAAAGAAAAGTGAAGATGCCTTAGAAGATGGTGGAAACTTTCAGGCGTTGGCAAATGAAGAGTTCGATGCACAATTTAATGCATTAGACCGAAATAATGAGGTCGAGTTCCGCGTGTTATTCACTCCATTAGCACAAAGTAATTACAAAGATATTTTTGAGAATTCTCCCTATGGTGATGACTTTTGTTTTCAATAAACAATGTAAAAATCAATGAAATTTTAACTGATAACTCTATGGATTGGAATTTCGATACCGTACCATCACAATACTATGATTTCTCCTTTGAAAAGATTAAAGAGAAATTCATTAATTTTAACTGTAGCTATTTTGAGCATATGTATTTTTCATTTTTGCCAGTCTTAGCAATTCCTGTATATCAACAAATGGCTTCTACTGATTATATTTATAAGAAATCTTATGATTTTAAATATAATGATTACATTACAGAAATGCTCATGAATAAGATGAACCTTGGGTTATTTATTCCTCCTGATGCAACGCAGAGAAGTAATGTAAAAACATTGCTAAAAACGAGTCACTATAAAAAAGAGGCAGATTCGGAAATTATTAAGGTAGATGCTTATTCGTATAGGACTATTGAGCATGTGGATGAGGTTCCCGTTACAGCAGGTAATGGTAGAACCTATTATGTACCAGTTAAGTGGAATGAGTATGTGCCGGTTACAAAGCATGAACTTATTGAAGTAGCAGAAGTAGATACAGTTGACGATGACTTCAAGCGTGTTAAAGAATTGAATCATTACCAACGATCCGAAAATAACAAAAATGGTTCCTTTGCCTATGGACATTTTATGGTAGGGAAACTCTATAAAGATAATCAGTCTCTCGTAGACTTATTACATACGATTTTTGAACAAAATGGAGGTAAGTAAAATGGCTAATCAACTTGATGAAATGAACCCAGAGATTATGGCAGAAGGCAGAGATGTACATGTTATTGCTAAGGTGATTCCCGTAGAAACCAGTGGTTTTGAAAAATTGATACCTACGATTTTAATGGCTATCGGTGTAATTGGTATCGTTTTAGGGATAGTGATTGACAAGTACCTCATATCTGCTATAGGTGTGGTTGTACTTGTTTATCCTTGGTGGCGATTAAAACAAATTAGTTCCGAATTTAATATGATGGAACAACGAATTCAAAATGCAGCATCTGAAATTGATAACTATATGGAACAACGAGTTGTCATTCTTTCTAATGCGGCTAAACTTGTAGAAAAATCTATTGAAGTAGATAAAGATATTCTTGTGGATATTGCAAAGTATAGAAGTGGTAATTTTAGTGAAGAATCTAGAAGCGATGTAAATGCTCAGCTTAATAAAGCGACGAGAGCATTAAATGTAGCTATAGAAAATTATCCAGAATTGCAAAGCCAAGATACAATTCGCGATGCAATGCAACAAAATTCATATTTGCAAAAAGAAATTACAGCAGCTAGAACGTTATATAATGATGCGGTAAATACGTGGAATCGAGAAATATTCGATTTCCCATTCAAAAAAATTGTAGCTGCTAAAGAAGGTAGAACCACAAGAATTCCATTCATAGCAGATCAAGAAACTAAAGAAAAGGCAAAAGGTGTTTTCTTTTAGTTCATAACATTTGGTAGTCATAAAAAGGGGATACTATGAAAACATATGAAAAAGGCATTAGCTTGTCTATTTGGACCTTAAGCTGGCCTATATTTATCGAAGTATTCCTGCAAATGCTCGTCGGCAATATCGACCAACTGATGATGAGTCATTACTCGCCACAGGCGGTAGCCGCTGTAGCTAATGCGAATCAAATTTTAAATATTTTTATCATGCTCATCGTTGTTATGAGCACGGCTACAACGATATTAATTGCCCAATACTTGGGCGCTCGAAATCAGTCGAAGTTATCAGAAGTTTGTACCGTTAGTTTAGTGCTAAACTTTGTATTCTCCTCTGTGGCGGCGGTGTTTTTTATCACTTGTCATGAATGGATTTTTACATGGCTTGGGATACCACCAGAAACGATGGGGGATACATCGTTGTATACGACTATTGTAGCGGCAGGACTACCAATACAGGCCATGTACTATGCATTGGTTGCCGTATTTAGAGGTCATTCGTTGACGCGTATTACCATGTATGTGGCACTCGTTATGAATATTATCCATGTAGGAACGAATTATATTCTAATTTTCGGTCATGGCCCGATACCGAGTCTTGGTGTACTCGGTGTATCTATTTCTACGTGGCTTTCAAAGGTAATTGGCCTTCTTATCATCGTATATCTGTTCAAGACACTGTTGCAGTTGAAGGTTAGCACGTCTTATTTAAGACCCTTTCCTTGGCATACGGTTAAATCCTTGCTCCATATTAGTGTGCCATCTGGCGGTGAAACACTGAGCTATCAATTATCGCAAACGACGATTATGAAGATGGTCAATATTCTAGGGTTAACTGTGATTAATACGAAAGTTTATGTATATGTCATCGCCATGTTGTGTTATGTGTATACCATAGCCTTATCGAATGCATCGCAAGTCATCGTAGGATTCTTGATGGGCGCTAAACGGGAAGATGAAGTAACGAATCGCGTGTGGCATTCTATGTTTTTAGCCATCGCTATCAGTGTAGGTTTGGCAACGTTCTTTTATATAACGAGTGATACGGTTCTATCTGTATTTACAACGGATTCTGAGATTTTATCCTTAGCCCATAATGTGCTCTTGGTTGAGATTTTCCTTGAACTAGGGCGGGCTGTAAATATCGTTATGGTCAGTTGTTTACAGGCCGCAGGTGATATTCGTACCCCAATGCTAGTTGGTATCTTTGGCATGTGGTTATGTGCTGTGCCATTATCGTACCTATTTGGTATTTATTGGGGCTGGGGCCTTGTAGGCATATGGATTGCTATGGCTGCTGATGAGATTTTACGAGGTGTATTGTTTATCTATCGCTGGTATAGCGGAAAATGGAAAGAAAAACGCCTTATTGAGGTGTAGTGATATAGTTTGTTTGCGTTTCTATATTGGAGATATAGGGACGCTTGTGAAAGTAGGTTTATATGCGTAAAACCGTAGGTATCATTGGGTTAGGTTTGTTGGGTGGTTCGTTGGCAAAGGCTTTGAAAGCCTATACAGATTATGATGTAGTAGGGTATGCACGCCGACAAGAGGTATGTGATGCAGCATTACAAGATGGGGTAGTATCCCAAGCTTGGACTGAGGTAGAGCCACTCATTGAGAATTCGGATATCGTAGTGTTTTCCTTGCCGCCAGATACTAATGCTCGACTTTTTACAGAGGTGGCTCATCTGTTTAAACCAGGTCAGGTGGTAACAGATGTATCCAGTGCAAAGGAAAATTTTGTACGCGCCGTGTATGAATCTATTCCAAAGGGAACCTTTTTCGTATCTGTTCATCCTATGGCGGGATCTGAAAAGGGCGGTTATGAAGTGTCTCATAAAAACCTATTTAAAGGCATGGGGTGGATTGTATTAGAGGATAAGGCTTCTGATGTGTATAATGAAGAGGTGGCTAAAGAATTGGCTGATATGGGGCGTGCCGTTGGTTCCCGTATCGAATTTGTCGATGTATATGCTCATGATGCGTATTTAGCGATGGTTAGCCATATGCCGCATCTGATAGCCGCCATTTTAACACAAGTATCTGGTGGCGATGAGCTCGGCGAATTACGTATGCGCTTATCCGCAGGTGGATTCCGTGACTGTACGCGTGTAGCCGGCGGTTTGCCATCCATGTGGCGTGAAATCATTTATGGGAATCGTCATAATGTATTAGAAGGCTTGTCTAAATGGAAGACGAAATTCGTCGGGTAAAAGAAATACTTTCACAAGAAGACGAAGGCCAAGCCTTAGAAGACTATTTATATAGAAGTCGAGATGTTAGAAATAAATTACCGTACTTGACGGGACAAATTAAGAATAATTAAGAGGAGTTGTTATGGGGTTACTACAAGAAACCTGCGACGCGATTCACAGTCGTAGTAAAGAGATTGAACAACATATTATTAAGAATTGGAATGATGCGTCAGATAGTAAGCAATATGGACGTCTCGTCAATATGGTAGCTCAATATGGGGCAGCTACAAATCAAAAGAATGTAACAATTCCAAAACCTTGTATGATCATTGCCTCTGCCGATCATGGCGTTGCCGATATGGGGGTTAGTGCCTATCCAAAGGAAACGACTGTTGGTATGACGCAAAATTACTTAATTCCCAAAGGGGCTGGTGCCAATTCCTTAGCCAATTATTGTGGTGCTACAATGGAAGTCATCGATATGGGCATTGATGCGGATATGAGCTGGGTCCCTGGACTGCGTTCTCATAAGTTGGGGATGGGCACAAAGAATTTTGTAGAAGAACCGGCTATGACGCGGGAACAAGCAATCGAAGGTATTGAAACGGGTATCCGATTAGTTCAAGAAAAGATGGCTAACGGATATAATGTGTTCCTTGTAGGTGAAATGGGAATTTCCAATACGACAGCAAGTGCACTTATGACGGCTAAGTTTGCTGGCCTCACTGCAGAAGAGGCAACGGGGCGAGGCACGAATATTTCCGATGAGCGCCTTAAATTAAAACAACGCATCGTTCATGATGTATTAGTTAAATATAAGGATATCCCAAAGGACGATGCCATTGGTATTTTGGCTGCCGTAGGGGGATTTGAATTTACATGTATTGTAGGTGTTATTTTGGGGGCAGCTGCTCATCATGGTATGGTCATCATCGATGGCTTTAATACATCTGCTTGTGCACTGGTGGCTAAAACATTGGTTCCCGCCTCCATGGATTACGTTATGGCCTCTCATTTATCTGCAGAAAAAGCGGCTAAATCTTCATTGCAAAATCTTGGATTAGAAGCCTATGTGGACCTAGGTCTTTGCTTAGGGGAAGCCTCTGGTGGTTCCGTTCAAATGGGGATGCTTGACCTTGCAGTTCATATGTATAAGTCTGTCACAGGAGGTAAGGCATGAGAGCTTTTAACATTCAACCATTAGATACGAAAGCGATGGAAACATGCCGGTATCGCATTGATAATTTAACCAAACCTATTTATAGCCTGGCTATGCTCGAAACGATAGCTGAACGATTTGCAGGCGTATTGGCGAATCCTAAACCAAATCATTTAAAATATGGTGTTCTTATTGTAGGCGCAGACCATCTTGTAGACGGTCCTCAAAATGTTGAACATGGACATACTAGTTTAAATGCAATAAAACGATTTAATGAAGGCATGAGTGCTACGCAAGGGGCGGCATTTAAATTACAAGCACCGGTTTACGTTGTTAATATTGGCTTAGAACAAGATACAAATCATTTGGCAAATATTGATTCTCGAGTTATTCGTAATGGGTCCCACTTCTTTGGCGTAGAACCTTCTATTAGTTATGATGAATTGGAACAGGCGCTTGAAATGGGCTTTGGTTATGCGGATAAATTACATGAAGCAGGCCTACAAGTGGTGGCCTTAGGTAATATAGGTGAACGCACATTTCTTGATGCGTTGGTTACGACCGCTACCATTACAGGCGCATCATATGAGACTTTATTGACAGAATTTGATAATGGACCTACCATTGCACAGCGTGCTGTACACATCCATTCGTTTGTAGATCCATTTGATATTACTGTAGATGATTGGTCTGTTTTATCTGAAAGCGACCGCCGCACTGCTGTATTGCGTTTGCTTCATGTAGCAGGTGGCCTCGATATTGCTTTCTTAGCAGGCTTTATCTTAGGTGCTGCTAGCCATCGTATGGCTGTGGTATACGATAATGCACTAACTGGTGCTGCTGTACTCGCAGCAGTGACGATGGAACCATTGGTGAAAGACTATGTTTTCTCATCCGCTGTTTACGATGATCCTATTCATAAGGAACAATGTCGTTTTTTAGATGTAAAACCTCCATTACATTATGATTTACAAATCGATGAAGGCTTAGGCTCTACAATGGGGCTATCTATCGTAGATGCATCTATGCATATGTTAAATGACATGAAAACATTCGTAGAAGCAGAGGTTCGTGCCGCTGAGGATGGTGCCGGTAAAGGTAGACAAGAAGATATTAAATAATGATAGAGAGGACTTCATGATATATAGTTCCTTTACTTAAGAAATAGTAAAGGAACTATATATTTGAAAGTCCTCTTTAATATGTTTGTTATAAATTACGTAGCTTTGTATCATATAGATTTCGTATTATTTATAGGAAATTCATTGAAAAACCATTGACACTATATGTGTAAATTGATATTATTATAAGGCAGTCAGAACTGACCTGGTTTAGTTCTTGACTAACAGAAGGTAATTATGATATAGTAATTATCGGTTCTGTATGCGGGAATAGCTCAGCGGTAGAGCACCGCCTTGCCAAGGCGGGGGTCGCGAGTTCGAATCTCGTTTCCCGCTCCATACATTCCTCGATAGCTCAGTTGGTAGAGCAATCGGCTGTTAACCGATCGGTCGTAGGTTCGAGTCCTACTCGGGGAGCCATTCATGACTCACTAGCTCAGTTGGCAGAGCACCTGACTTTTAATCAGGGTGTCCCGCGTTCGAGTCGCGGGTGAGTCACCAACTTTGGCCCGTTGGTCAAGCGGTTAAGACACCGCCCTTTCACGGCGGTATCCCGGGTTCGATTCCCGGACGGGTCACCAATATGGACGATTAGCTCAGCTGGGAGAGCGCCTGCCTTACAAGCAGGATGTCGGCAGTTCGATCCTGTCATCGTCCACCATATGCGGGAATAGCTCAGCGGTAGAGCACCGCCTTGCCAAGGCGGGGGTCGCGAGTTCGAATCTCGTTTCCCGCTCCACTAATGTTCCTCGATAGCTCAGTCGGTAGAGCAATCGGCTGTTAACCGATCGGTCGTAGGTTCGAGTCCTACTCGGGGAGCCAATTTCATATCATGGCCCGTTGGTCAAGCGGTTAAGACACCGCCCTTTCACGGCGGTATCCCGGGTTCGATTCCCGGACGGGTCACCACATGGACGATTAGCTCAGCTGGGAGAGCGCCTGCCTTACAAGCAGGATGTCGGCAGTTCGATCCTGTCATCGTCCACCAAGCTAAAGCAGTTATCTTCGGATAACTGCTTTTTTGTGTTATAAATTCAGGGTTATAGGACAAAAAGTGTGTGTGACTAATCCCAATAAGTTGGAAAATCTGTAGACATATGTAGCTCATTCCAAACAGGAGCATCACCCCATTGAGGGATTGAACGATCTATTTGGCAATAACTAGATAGCCGTTTGTAGATAGCAGCAATCGATTCATCTGTAGGCATACAATTTAATATATCTGAAATAGAAAGCGGTCTTGGTGAGTGCATATAGCACCACCAATAGACCGCTTTTAGTCTTCTTTCAAGTGAAAGGCCCCTATGAGCCCGTAACATACTTCTTAGTTGAGCATTTACTCCACCTTCAATACGATTATTTGTTGTAGGTACTTTAATATCAATGCATTCCAAAAATGTAAATAAAGTTTGTTGCCTAATTAGGCGCCATAATGATGATTCAGCCTTAAGCAAACGCTCATGTGTAGAGCGTTTGTTTCCGAATTCATCAATCGTCATTTCTCGTAAAAAATCAGAATATGTCATTCGCCACGCCGAAAGTTTATTAATCCATATAAAAGCTTGATCCATTGTTTTCACATTAAATAAATCTTTAGCAAGAGTATAAAGATCCTTTCCTGCTAACGTTTTAGGTCTACTTGTCGTATATCGTCTAACCTGACAAAAAATGTGAAACAGGCATCTTTGGTGACTGCTATGAGGCCAAACTTTACGTAATGCTTTAGGCAAACCATTAGCACCATCAGACACAACGACTTTAGGTTCGGCAATCCGTTCCATTAAACACTGCCAAGCTCTAGCATGCTCATAACGACAGACATACCATCCTAGAACATGAGTATCATTGCAACAAATCAAAACACATAAATTCCTAGCTAAGTAAATTCCATCAAGATATACCACATCATGTACTTCTTCCACTTTTGGTGGCAATGGCCATATGGACCAAAATTTAGCGGTTTTACGCCTGAATGTACGACCTTTACCAGGCATATCAGCTTGAATATCGGTGCTGAATAACCAATTCAAGAATAGGCTTAACTCTTTACTTAAATTATTAATTTTAACGGTAAATGCTACCTTACAATGTTTGCAAAACCAACGCTGAGAACCAGATTTTAAAACACCGTGTTTAATACATGTTTCATTACAATCAGGACATTTTATTTGTCGCATAAACTCTTCCTCCATATTTGTTTATATATAGGAAGATATAACCTCATTTTAGTCAGTAATTACAAGGGTTAATTGATGTTTTCACCCACACTTTTTGTCCACCCTCAAACTTCTCCAGAAAAAGATTAAACCCTTATAACACTAGTAAATATCTAGTGTTATAAGGGTTTTCACACACACTTTTTGTCCTATAAGCCTAAATTCAGATGTGTGCAGTGCAAATACAAAAAGCGACACTATGTGTCGCTTTGTATGGTTGTTATAAATCTTGTATATTGATTTATCTCGGTGCATACATGATGATATATACACCTACAAGGCAAACTAGACCGCCGATAATATCATACATGTCGGGGCGCAATCCATCGACAAGCCAGCCCCATAGGATGGAGAGGGCAATAAATACGCCGCCGTATGCAGCATAGACCTTGCCAAAACTGGCCTCTGGTTGAAATGTAGGAATTATACCGTACAAGATTAAGATAATGGCGCCTGCTAGTAGATATAGAGGACTTTTATCATCGCGCATGTAGAGCCAGACGAGATATCCACCGCCAATTTCAGCGATACCGGCTAATAAAAAATAGAATATAGATAATAACATATATACCTCACAATGATTATAAATCTCATATTAGTGTATCATGGTTATTGTACCCTGTCAGTAGTAGATTATTGAGTTTGAAAACAATAAAAAATCCCTCGCTATTAAAACGAGGGATTGAGTATTATAATCTCGCAGGGGATTCCTGATGGACATAGTCCATAAATGTATGCATCGTTTCAGTTTTAGAATTATTTTTCTTGTATGCGAAACATACTTGTAACTTAAATGGTTTTTCTAATGGTAAATAGCCAGTAGTGATGTTGAGGGCGTCGAGAATTTGACGCGCTACGATGCAACCAGATTCATTCTTACCACAATAATCGATCATTGTGTACGGATTAGATAAGCGACTACCACGGATATGTAGATTTTGTTGACCATTACCTACATATGCTTTTAATGTACGGTACATAAAATATTTAGGTGGATACATTAAAAGTGGGAATTGTTGAATTGATTTTAAAGTAGCTTCTTTAACTTGATCAATCAATTTTGGCGCATAATATACAAATTCATCTTCCCGTAGCGCTTTTGATTCATATAAGGACATGTCCTTATTATTTGGTAAATAGAGAAGGGCAATGTCGATACGATTTTCTCGTAAATCGAGCAATAGCTCTTCTTCTTCCATATCGTAAATAGATACAGAAAATTCAGGATGGTTTTCAAAGAAATGCGATACATATCCATTGAGGCGAATGTCGCCGAGGCTACGAAGAACGCCGATGTTTAGGATAGGGCGTTCAACCTTGCTAGCTAAACGGATGGATTGTATGGCTCTCTCCAATGTGTCCAATACGAGTTCTGCTTCAGGCAGGAATAGTTCACCTTCTGGCGTCAAACGGCTGCCGCGGGTGGAGCGAGAAATTAATTTAACGCCTACAAGTCGTTCTAATTTTTTCATTTGCGCACTGAAAGCAGATTGGGTGATATTCATCGTTTGTGCTGCTAGTGTAAAGCTACCTGTTTTATTATATGTAATAAAACTTTGTAGCTCTTGCATGGTTGGTAATTCTTTCATTTCGGTACTCCGATTATAATAAAAACCTCACATTACTACTTATTACCTATATTAATTGTATTGTAGCATACTATAAGTATTTTTTCATCTAAATCTATAAAAGGCGATGAATTAATTAGAATAGATATAGAGCGGTTCTTTTATAAGAAATTTCGTTTCTAATATTATGATAGGTGAGTAAAAATAATGATAAATAGTATGGCGAAAGAATCTGCTTTGCACATGTTATTTATAGGGAGAACTAATTGACATAGGGGCATAAGAAGTGATATTATTACTAAGTACCTTTATGTCGTGGTACAAGTATATATTAATTTATGAGGTGATAATCACATGGCAACGAGAAGAGAGGCTCGATTCAAACTTTGTCGTCGCTTTGGTGTGAACGTATTCGGTCACGCAAAAAGCCTTGAATCGCGTCAAAAAAGACCAACGTCAGAAAAAAATGTCTGAGTATGGCACACAATTATTAGAAAAACAAAAAGTTAAAGCTTACTACAACTTGCTAGAACGCCAGTTCGTACGCTATTATGATAAAGCGAAAAAAATGCAAGGTGTTACAGGTCAAAACATGTTGATCCTTTTGGAACAACGTCTTGATAACCTTGTATATCGCATCGGCTTCGGTAACTCCATTCGTCAAGCTCGTCAAATGGTAAACCATGGCCACATTTTGGTAAATGGTCGTCGTGTAGACATTCCATCCTACTCCTGCAAACCAGGTGACGTTATTGAACTTCGTGAAGCTTCCCGCGACAACGAAATGTTCAAAACTAATTTCCAAGAACTTCGTTCTTTCGAACTTCCTTACATTGAAAAAGACTTGGAAGGCTTCAAAGCTACATTCACTCGTCTTCCTCAACGTGAAGAACTTCCTATCGAAGTTAACGAAACACTTATCGTCGAATTGTACTCCAAATAATTTGGCGTTTATGGGAAAACCACTCAAACTTGGGTGGTTTTTTCTTTATGATGGTTGCTGTCAAAGGGCTATGGCAGTATAAAAAACAATTGACATGAACCACCAAAATCTGTATACTATTTTGAGTAAGCTTTAGTCGTGTTTCCATTAGCCCCGGAAGCAAAGGACAAGCTGATTTTGGTAGAATTATGACGTTATTAGGAGGATATGCAGCATGAAAACTACATTTATGGCCAATCCGAACACAATCGAACGGAAATGGTATGTTGTTGACGCTGAAGGTAAAACTTTAGGACGCCTTGCTGCCGAAGTTGCAAAAGTTCTTCGGGGCAAAAATAAACCAACTTTCACACCACACGTAGACACTGGTGACCATGTGATCGTTGTAAACGCAGAAAAAATTCGCGTAACTGGTAAAAAATTGGAACAAAAGGAATACTTCCGTCACTCTGGTTACCCAGGTGGTTCCCTGTTTCACTAAATTGTCCATGATGCTTGAAAAAAACAACCTGAACGTGTTGTTGAAATGGCAGTTCGTGGTATGCTTCCAAAAAACAAATTGGGTGCACAACAATACCGTAAATTAAACGTATACGCTGGTCCTGAGCATCCACATGCAGCTCAAAAACCAGAAGTTTTAGAAATTTCCGTACGATAATCTAGAGGGAGGAACATATAATGGCAGTAGCACAATATTACGGCACTGGTCGTAGAAAATCTTCCGTTGCTAGAGTTCGTCTGGTACCGGGCACAGGTAAAATCACTGTTAACAAACGTGAACTTAATGAATATTTCGGTCGCCAAACTTTGGAATTGATCGTAAAACAACCTTTGAACTTGACTAACACAGTTGAACAATACGATGTAATCGCAACTGTAGCTGGTGGCGGTCCTTCCGGTCAAGCTGGTGCAATTCGTCACGGTATCTCCCGTGCGTTATTGGACGTAGATGGCGAACTTCGTCAATCTTTGAAAAAAGCTGGCTTCTTGACTCGTGACCCACGTATGAAAGAACGTAAAAAATACGGTCTTAAAAAAGCCCGCAAAGCAAGCCAATTCTCCAAACGTTAATATTTGGACAACAGGTTATTACACCTGCAGACAATGTCTGCAGGTGTTTTTAGCGTCTAATTTATGGTATAGTGTAAATATATTTCATTTGTTAGGGGGAAACAGTATGGAAAAGGATTACGTTACGAGGATTAATTTAAAAACAGCTACAAATGAACGGGAGAAATTAATTGATTTCTGCTTACATGGTAAAAATCAATGTAAAAATCAATTTTTAGCTATAGGTTGGAGTTGTGTTAATTTTGAATCTGATGACTATTCTGCGTTTTATGATACCGTTGTAGAGTATGTACATGGACAAAATCGACGATTAAATCCAGCTTTAAAGATATTTAAAGAGGCTCGTGTAAATGATCTGTTTTGGACGAGAGATCTAAATGGTGTGTATTGGATTTGTCGAGTCAAAAATCATGCTAAGGCCTATTTAAATAAAGAGTTAGATATTGGTGCTATTTTACCTGTTAAAGCCTATGCACTTGGCCTAGAAGTGCCTGGACAGATAAAAGCATCGTTTAATCGCGCTAGAGGTGGAATTGTTCAGAGATTACATTATCCAGCTATCACCGAATACTCTAAATTTGTATTTAATAAATTGCTTAGTGAAGACCCTAATAAAGAACCTGATGAAGCGTATTATAATGTTAATTCAACTATAGCGAATAATGTAATAGAGAATCTACCCGATTTTGAATTGGAAGAGTTGGTAATTTCTTACCTTCAAATTGTTAAAGGCTATTATCTACTTTCTAACTCCATTGCCAATAAATCAACGACTGTAAAGATTGAATGTCAGTTGATTTCTCGTGATGTAAATAATGTTAAAAAGGCTGTTGTACAAGTTAAAGGTCCGAAAGCAGGCGAATTAGATGCTCTTTCGTTCAAGGAGTATGAAGATAAAGGTTATTATATTTACTTATATGCACGAGATATTAAGAATTTAGAAGAGATGAAGAATGTAATTCGTATTTCCACGCAAGAGTTACAAGCATTTTATACGGAATATAAAGCTATTTTGCCAGAATCTATTACTCAATTTGAAAACCTATTTAATATAGGGGTTAGTGAAAAGAAGTAATTTCACATTTACATCCCCATTTTATTTTCCTATAATAGAGGTACATAATCGAATTTTTTCGAAAGATAATTTTCATATAGGAGAATTCATATGATATATAATACTATTCAGTACGTAGTGGACAACGGTATTGGTACGTTGACCTTTAATCGTCCTAAAGTGGCGAATGGTTTTAACATCGAAATGTGCAAGGAGATCCTTGAGGTTTTAGATAAAGCACATCATGATGAAAGTGTTCGCGCCTATTGATCAATGCAGAAGGCAAGGTATTCTCTGCTGGTGGCGATTTGACAGAAATGGAACGCGCCGTAAATGATGGGGATACAGAGTCCTTATTTGAAATCGTTGAGCTTGTAGCCGAAATTTCCATGGCTATGAAACGCTTACCTAAACCTGTTATCATGAGCCTTCAAGGGGCTGCAGCAGGTGCGGCATTTAATATGGCACTAGCAGCGGATTTTGTGGTAGCTGCTAATAACGTACGTTTCATTCAAGCGTTCGTAAACGTAGGCCTTGCACCTGATGCAGGTGGTTTATTCTTGTTGACTCGTTCCATTGGTATGAACCGTGCTATGCACATCGTTATGACTGGTGAAGCTGTTTCTGCTGAAAAAGGTAAAGAACTTGGCTTTGTATATAAAGTTTGTGAACCAGAGGATTTAGAGACTGCTACACGACGCGTTGTTGAAAAATTAGCAAAAGGTCCTGCAAAATCCTATCGCGTTATGAAGGAAATGATGTGGAAAAGCTTCTTAGCCGGCTGGGAAGAATACAAGAAATTTGAAGTAGAAAACCAATGTGAATTAGGCCTTTCTGAAGATTTTAAAGAAGGTGTTCTTGCCTTTACAGAACGTCGTCGTCCTAAATTTGGCCAAAAGTAAGACTGTTTTGTAATAAGATGTGCTAAATAGTATGTAAATTAGAACTACATACTCATATCATTAGAACCGATGTGACTCATATAGTGTGTTACATCGGTTTTTCCTTTTCATACATTGACAAAACGTATATAATAGAACTATTAAGATAGTTTTAGGAGGTCCATATTTTATGGCTCAAGATACAATTAAATGTTATGATACCCCTAGTGATGTGGTCGCTGCATTGGCGGAGGATTTTATTGCTTTCACCAATGAAGAAATCAGCCGCACCGAAACATGCATTGTAGGTATCACTGGAGGCACAGTTATCAATGGTTTGTTAGAGACATTGAACTCCCCTGAGTACATTGAGCGTGTTAACTGGGAACGGATATTTTTTGTCTGGACTGATGAGCGATTTTTGCCTCAGTCTCATGAAGATAATTATTTCAACCGTGTAAAACCATATCTGCTTTGTAAGGCGAAGGGGGCGGCCCATTTCTTTCCTATTAACACCAATTCGAAAACTGTTATAGAGGCAGCTGACGAGTATGAGAAAGAAATAGGCAATGTTCTTAAAGCTTGTAAAAAATCTGGCCTGGATTTAGCTATTCTAGATCTTGGAGAAGATGGCCATACAGCAGGTCTATTTGCCGGTTCTCATGCGTTGCGAGTGGCGGATCGAAATGTTGTAGCAGTTGAGGATGGTAAGGTGTGGGAGCGCATTTCCATGACCTTTTCGTTTTTAGCGAAAACAGATGTCCTTTGGTTTACTGTAACTGGTGAAAGCAAACGGACTGCCCTTACAAAGGTCTTGTACCAACGTGAGGATTATGAAGATACATCATGGGATAAACGTATCGGTCGTGTATTGCCAGGTGCAGTGCTTTCACAAGAACCTATGACATGGTATGTGGACAAAGATGCGTATAATGATGTACACTGATGGATGTAGTATTAAGTAAATATAAAGGAGATACAAATGGGGTCTATAGGAACACCTGAATTAATAGTTATTTTAGTGATCGCTCTAGTTATCTTCGGACCTGGTAAATTACCTGAAGTGGGTAAAGCGATTGGTAAGGGAATCAATGAATTTAAAGATGCTCTTTCCGGCCCAAAGAAAGCTGTCGATGAAACAAAGGAAGCCGTTAAATCTGCTACCACTATCGATGTGACAGCTGGGGCTAAAAATGATGAAAAACATAAGGAAGCTAATGATTAGGAGGTATTATTATGTGCAAAGATTGCGGTTGTGGTGAAGATAATGGCGTTGTAACAAAGGTATTCACTGTACCTGGTATGATGTGTAATAATTGTAAGGAAACAGTAGAAGGTGCTACATTAGGCCTAGAAGGCGTACTTAGCTCCGAAGTTGATTTGCCAAATAAAACGGCTACTGTATCTTTTGATCCAGCAAAGGTATCTGTTGAAACGATTACAACAGCTATTGAACGAACTGGATTTGATGTAGAGTCCGTGGTTGATGGTGTTCGTGAACATAGCCATGGTTTACTAGGTACGATTAAACGTCTCTTTAAATAATCGAATTCATAGAGCTGTATTGAAACATCGTTTCGATACAGCCCTTTTTGTATTGTGAGGTGATGAGATGATACGCAAGTTTGATTCGGAAAATTTTAAATGGAATGGCGTCGATACCTTGGTGTACAAACAAGATGGTAGTCCTTTTAAGGATGTAACACGACAAGTGCTATATGATGGGGCTTATGACATTCCCTGCCAATTCCGTTATTTTGAATGTTTGCCAGGGGGCTATTCTACGTTAGAGTATCATGAGCATACGCATATGGTTATGATTGGCCGTGGTAAAGGTCAGCTTTTACTAGGCGATGAAATTTATGATGTAGCACAAGGGGACTTTATTGAAATCCCAGGTAATACAATTCATCAATTTAGAGCCAACAAAGGCGACTATATAGGATTTTTCTGCCTTGTCAATAAAGACCGAGATAAGGTTAAATTATTGACTGATGAACAAATGGAAACATTGCGTCAAAATCCTAAGATTAAGGAATTTTTGGAGGGATTATGAGTACATGGACACGAGCGGCCTTAACCGTTTTGATTGGCCTGATTATTTGGTTTTTGCCTCATACAGAGGCGATTAAGCCTGAAGGCTGGCATTTGTTGGCTATCTTTACGGCTACGATTGTTGGTTTTATTTGCGCCCTTGGCCGACGGGTATTATGGCGCTTTTTGGCATTGTTGCTGCTGTGGCAACGAGCTCTATTACGATGGTGCAAGCTTTGGGTGGCTATGCAGAGGCTAATGTGTGGCTTATCGTAGCAGCCGTATTCTTTTCTAGAGGTATTATTAATTCCGGCCTTGGTAAGCGCATTGCATACACATTAATTCGTGCCTTTGGTACAAGTTCTCTGAAATTAGCCTATGCCTTAGCTTGTACGGATTTGATCATCTCTCCAGCCACGCCATCTAATACGGCGCGTGGGGGCGGTATCATTTTTCCAATCGTCCAAAATATTTCCCTTGCCTTTGACTCTGAGCCTCATGGCAATACAGCACGTCGCATAGGAGCGTACTTGATGACCACGGCTCATACGATAAACACCATTACTGTAACAATCTTTTTAACTGCTTGTAGCGGTAACCTATTGATCACATCCTTAGGTGCAAAATTATTTGGTTATGATATTTCTTGGTGGGAATGGTTCCAAGCAGGTGTCATCCCTGGTGTTATTTGTATGATTTTGATGCCATGGTTTATCTATAAAATCTATCCGCCAGAAATCAAAGAAACACCAGAGGCGGCTGAGATGGCACAAAAGGAATTAAATGCACTTGGGCCAATTACGAAATCTGAAATTTCTGTGGCCGTTATCTTTGTCCTTTGTATTTTGCTATGGGCTACAGCGATTTGGACGAAGTTACATCCTACAGTAGTCGCTATGATGGGGGTACTTGCTTGTGTGGTAACCGGCTCCCTTGCATGGGAAGATATTTTAGGTGAACGCACCGGTTGGGATATCCTCATCTGGATGGGTACGCTTGTAGGTATGGCTGGTTTACTTGGTAAATTAGGTGTAGTAGCTGTATTTGCCAACTTTGTAAGCCAACATCTAGTAGGTATTGATTGGTTCTGGGCATCTTTTATCATCTCTGCAACCTTTGTATACTCTCAATATTTCTTTGCTAGTGGTACGGCGCGTATTACCGCATTATTCTCCGCCTTTGCAGCCATTTTGGTTGCCATGGGTGCGCCGATTCCATTTACCATCTTGCTCTTTGGTTTGATGAATAGCCCTGGCTGTACATTAACGCATTATAGCTCTGGTGTAACACCAATCTTCTTTGGTGCAGGCTATGTACCTCAAGGCACATGGTGGCGCGTAGGTCTTGCTATTTCTGTAGTAAGTTTTATGATTCACTTCTGGGCTGGTACATTTGGTATGTGGCTGTTCGGTATTTTATAATATATAAATCCCTCGCTACGGCGGGGGATTTTTGTATATCGAATATTGGTGCATAAACATATATGGGTATAGCTATTGGGTATGGTGAACTTCATAAAAAAAATATAATAAATCTATAGAATATTTATTGCATGACACTATGGAACGTGTTATTATAGTTTTATCGTTACAGATTATTTTAGGAGGAAACATGTTCGGTTTAGTCATTAGCTTGTTGATTATCGCGCTGGTCGTGATTATTAAAAACATTCGAATTATGAACAACAACTTAACACGTTTTTGTCTTAAAAGTTCCGCGAATGGTTTAATATACAATCAATAAGATTTGACTATAGTGTTTCTTATTTGTATGTATTCCATGGGGTACATAGGTTTTTATGTATGTAGGAATTCTGTAAACAAAAGGAATATCATTTGTAAACTTTTAAGACGGTTCTTTGGAATCGTCTTTTTTTTGTTCATTGTGAAAGCCGTCCAAGTGGATACTTTCAAAAGAAGTGAGGAGAATATCATGAGTTGTAGAAGTGACAATTTAAAAACAGGCGTAGCACGTGCACCACACAGATCTTTATTAAAAGCACTCGGTTTCGTAGACGAAGAATTAGGTAGACCAGTCATTGGTATCGCCAATTCCTTCAATGAAATCATTCCTGGTCATGTGGGCTTGAAATATTGTACAAGCCGTAAAAGACGGTATCCGCAACGCAGGTGGTGTACCAATCGAATTCAATACAATCGGTATTTGCGATGGCCTTGCTATGAACCATATCGGTATGAAATATTCCTTGGTAACTCGTAATATCATCGCTGATTCCATCGAAGCAACAGCTATGGCAACACCATTTGATGCGATGGTATTCATTCCAAACTGCGATAAAGTAGTACCTGGTATGTTGATTGCTGCAGCTCGTCTAAACATTCCTTCCGTATTCGTATCCGGTGGTGCTATGCTCGCAGGCGTACACAATGGCAAAAAAATCGGTTTGTCTGATGTATTCGAAGCAGTAGGTAAACATCAAACTGGTGAAATGGGTGATGCTGAGTTAGCTGAAATCGAAAATACCGCATGTCCTACATGTGGTTCTTGCTCTGGTATGTACACAGCTAATACAATGAACTGCTTAACAGAAGCTCTTGGTATGGGCCTTCCTGGTAATGGTACAATTCCAGCAGTATACTCTGAACGTTTACGTCTTGCTAAATTAGCAGGTATGCAAGCAGTAGAGGTATTGAAAGCAAACCTTCGTCCTAAAGACATTATGACACGCGAAGCCTTTGAAAATGCAGTAGCTCTTGATATGGCTTTGGGTGGTTCCTCTAATACAGCACTTCATTTGCCAGCTATCGCTCACGAAGCAGGTGTACCATTATCCTTGGACGACTTCGATCACATTGCACAAAATACACCTCAATTGTCCAAACTTTCTCCATCTGGTAAATACTTCATCGAAGATTTGTATGCTGCAGGCGGCGTATCTGCTGTGTTGAAACGTTTAGCAGAAAATGGTCGTTTGCATACAGATTGCAAAACTGTAGCTCTTAAAACACAAGGTGAAATTGCAACAGCAGCTCATGTTGTGGATGAAGATGTTATCCATCTATGGAATAATCCTGTTCATGAAACAGGTGGTATTGCGGTTCTTAAAGGTAACCTTGCTGTAGATGGTTCCGTTGTAAAAGCAGGTGCCGTAGATGATGATATGCTTGTTCACTCTGGCCCAGCAAAGGTATTCAACAGCGAAGAAGAAGCTGTTGAAGCTATTACAGGCGGTAAAATCGTAAAAGGTGATGTGGTAGTTATCCGTTACGAAGGCCCTAAAGGTGGTCCTGGCATGCGCGAAATGTTGACACCGACATCCATGATCGCAGGTATGGGTCTTGATAAAGACGTAGCATTGTTGACTGACGGTCGTTTCTCTGGTGCTACTCGTGGTGCATCTATTGGTCACGTATCTCCAGAAGCAGCAGCAGGTGGTACAATCGCCGTTGTTGAAGATGGTGATATCATCAACATCGATATTCCAAACGGCAAATTGGAATTAGCTGTATCTGACGATGAAATCGCTCGCCGTAAAGCAGCATTGAAACCATTCAAATCTAATGTAACTGGATACCTTAAAAAATATGCTCTCCATGTATCTTCTGCAGCACAAGGTGCTATCGAAATTTTAGAAGACTAATAGGAGAAGTATTGTTATTACTACAAGAGTAGGTGTCTTATGCATAAGTTATATGATTTTATGGAAGCCCGTGAACGGTTGAGTACGATTACGGTAAAAACTAAACTGCTTCATAGCGATGTGTTCTCTGAAGAGTGTGGCAATGATGTGTACATCAAGCCAGAAAACTTACAAATAACAGGTTCCTTTAAGGTGCGTGGAGCATACAATAAAATTGCTAAATTGACGGAAGAAGAAAAGGCGCGCGGTGTTATTGCCGCGTCCGCCGGCAACCATGCGCAAGGTGTAGCGCTTGCTGCAAAACGTCTAGGCATTAAGGCGACAATCGTCATGCCAAAACATACACCTCTCATCAAGGTGAATGCTACAAAACAATATGGTGCCGAAGTCGTTCTACATGGCGAGATTTATGATGAAGCTTACCAAAAAGCGATGGAATTACAACAAGAGCACGGATATGTGTTCGTCCATCCTTTTGATGACGAAGATGTCATCGAAGGCCAAGGTACTATTGCCCTGGAAGTTCTTGAGGAATTGCCTGATGCGGATGTATTACTTGTTCCAGTAGGTGGTGGCGGTATTGTTTCTGGTATCGCAGCTGCTGCAAAATTAAAAAATCCTAGCATCAAAGTAATCGGTGTAGAACCTGAAGGTGCGGCTAGTGCAATAGCTGCGTTAAAAGCAGATCATCCTGTACCACTTAGTGAGGTGGCAACTATCGCAGATGGTACAGCTGTACGTCAAATCGGCGAAACTACATTAGAATATATTAAGAAATATGTAGATGAAATTGTTACTGTCTCTGACTACGAGTTGATGGAAGCCTTTTTGTTGCTCGTTGAAAAACATAAATTAGTAGCAGAAAACTCTGGTATTTTGCCTCTTGCGGGTCTAAAAAAATTAGACTGCAAAGGTAAAAAGGCAGTAGCCATCGTCAGCGGTGGTAATATCGATGTATTAACCATTTCTTCTATGATTAATAAAGGTCTCGTATTGCGTGGCCGTATCTTTACATTCTCTGTAAACCTTCCAGATAAACCAGGCCAATTGGTTGCTGTATCTCAAATGCTTGCAGATGCGGATGCAAACGTTATTAAACTTGATCATAATCAGTTTAAAAAAATCTTGACCGCTTCCACGAAGTAGAATTACAAGTTACTGTAGAAACCAATGGTGAAGAACATATTCAAAGCATTATTGATACTTTTTAAAAAGAATGGTTATACCATTAAACGTTTAAATTCCAGCGAAATCTTTATCTGAATAGCTGGTTGAAAGGGTTCCTATGAGCGCAGAAACAATCAATGGGGCACGTATTGTCCTTGAAACATTGCATCGCCTTGGCGTAACCGATATGTTCGGCTATCCAGGTGGCGCGGTAATTCCAATTTATGATGAAATTTATAGCTTCCCTGAAATTAAACATTATTTTGTGCGTCATGAACAAGGTGCAGCTCATGCGGCTGATGGATATGCTCGCGTATCCGGTAAAGTTGGCGTATGCCTTGCCACATCTGGCCCTGGTGCTACGAATCTTGTAACAGGTATTATGACTGCTTATATGGACTCTGTGCCTATGGTAGCCATTACGGGTCAAGTAGGACGCGCACTAATTGGTAAGGACTCATTCCAAGAGGCGGATATACAAGGTATTACCATGCCAATTACAAAGCATAACTATCTTGTGCAAGATATTCACGACTTACCACGAATCATTAAAGAAGCGTATTTCATTGCTGGTACAGGTCGTCCTGGCCCTGTATTAATCGATATTCCTAAGGATATCCAAACCGAAAAAATATCCATGGCGGAATACAATAAATTGTACGATGTGCCAATTCAACTTGAAGGTTATGATCCAACCTATAAAGGTCACCAAGGACAAATTAAAAAAGCTGCAACCCTTATTAAGAATGCGAAACGTCCTCTTATTATTGCCGGTGCAGGTGTATTAAAATCCGGTGCCATGGCAGAACTTAAAGCATTGGCCGAAAAGGCTCAAATTCCTGTAGCTAATACCTTGGTAGGCCTTGGTGGATTCCCTGGTAACCATGAATTGGCTCTTGGTATGGTCGGTATGCATGGAACGGTAGCGGCTAACAATTGTACCGAAGATGCAGATCTCGTTATTGCGGCTGGTATTCGTTTCCATGACCGCATTACAGGTCATCCAGATTTCTTCTGTAAAAAAAGCAAAGATTATTCATATCGATATCGATCCAGCTGAAATCGATAAAAAAACGTTACCATTAACGTACCAATCGTAGGCGATTTAAAACGAGTATTAACCGAATTGAATACTTTTGTTGAACCTACTACACATGAATCTTGGATTTCGCAAATTCGAGAATGGCAACAAGAATATCCTATGGTTGTTCCTAAATCGACTCATGGTGAGTTACATCCTCAATATGTATTATCTGAACTCAATAAAATTGCTAAGGATGATGCTATTATCGTAACCGATGTAGGCCAACATCAAATGTGGGCTGCTCAGTTCTTAACACATAAGGCGCCACATACCATCGTAACTTCTGGTGGTGCTGGTACGATGGGCTATGGCTTACCAGCGGCAATCGGTGCTCAAGTGGGTGCTCCTAACAAACAAGTCATCCTTGTTGTTGGCGATGGTGGTTTCCAAATGACCTGCGAAGAACTTATGATGGTTCGTCAATATAATTTGCCAATTAAGATTGTCATCATCAACAATGGATATCTTGGCATGGTTCGTCAGTGGCAACAAATCTTCAATGACCGACGTTATTCCTATGTAGATTTAGAAGTGAGTCCTGATTTCTTAAAGCTAGCTGATGCATTTGATTTGAAAGCAGCGCGCTTCGATTCAGTTGAAACGTTCAATAAAGATTTTAAATCCTATATTACATCTGATGAAAGCATCGTCTTGGATTGTCGCGTTGAACGTGAGGATAATGTGTTGCCAATGATTCCAGCAGGTGGTACTGTGAGTGGCATGATGGGCAAGAAAGGGGTGCTATAATGGCTAAAGAACATCAAGTGTTAGTGATTGCCAAAAATACGGCGGGTATTGGTACTCGTATTTTAGCACTCTTCAATCGCCGTGGTTTTAACGTTACGAAAATGACTTCTGGCGTTACAAATAAGCCTGGCTATGCACGCATTACGCTTACTGTTGAGGCTGATGACCGTGCACTTGACCAAATTCAAAGCAAATTTACAAACTGATTGATGTGGTTAAGGTGAAAGTATTTGATGATCATGATGTAGTTTGTCGTGAGTTAATGCTTATCAAGGTGAAAGCAACGTCTACAACGCGATCTCAAATTGTTCAAATTGCCGATGTATACCGCGGTAATGTACTTGATATTTCCCCTACATCTATGATTATAGAAGTTATCGGCAGCGACGATAAATTACGCGGTTTCGTACAAATTATGGAGACCTATGGTATTCTTGAAATCGCTAAAACCGGTATTACCGCTATGAGTCGTGGAGAAAAAATGTAGGAGATGATTGTGTGAGTAGTGAAGTACTACATTATGAAGATGTCAAATTTCGTCGCGATGGTCGAGAAATTCTAAAAGGCGTAGATTGGCACGTGGAAGAAGGCGAAAACTGGGCTCTATTAGGCCTCAATGGGGCCGGTAAATCGACGATGCTCAGTATGATTCCAGCCTATCAAATCCCAACGACCGGTCTGTTGCGTGTATTTGGCCATGAATTTGGCAAATATGCATGGGTTAAGATTAAAAATCGCTTAGGATTTGTAAGCGCCACATTGGGCCAATTTCAATCTACCTTAGATCGCCAATTGGTAGAAAATGTCGTTATTTCCGGTGCTTTCAACACTATCGGCATCTATAAGGACGTCTCTGAAGACCAGCGAAAAAAAGCGATAGACCTAATGGAAGAATTTAAAATATCCTATTTGGAAGGCCATAAATTCTCCACCTTATCCGTTGGCGAACAACGCCGTGTACTATTGGCTCGTGCCATTATGGCAGATCCTGATTTGTTGATCTTAGATGAACCTTGCTCTGGTCTTGATTTGCCGGCTCGTGAGCAATTCTTAAGAACCGTGGAAAACATGGCTCGTGATGAGAAGAAGCCTTTTATCTATGTATCTCATCAAATCGAAGAAATTATGCCTAGCATTACACATGTAGCAATTATTAAAGATGGTCTCATCGTGTATAAAGGCAAAAAACAGGACATCTTAACTGACGATATATTGACCGATGTTTTCGGTATTGATGTATCCGTTGTTTGGGAAAAAGATCGCCCTTGGGTTATCGTTAAATAAGGTATGAAAATTTCTGAATTCATATTTTTTTAATACAAAGAGGGTACAAATTTAGTTATGAATTAGTCTATTTGACTATTCGATAAATTACGATATACGCTACAAACCTTGCAATTATTTGCGAGATTGTGTACAGTATATATATTAAATATTCTATTGAATATAATATTGGAGGTTGTCTAACATGGCAGGTAAAATTTTAGGTACAACAGTTTACTATGATGAAGATTGCAATTTAAGTAAATTGGAAGGCAAAAAAATTACAGTTTTAGGTTACGGTTCCCAAGGTCATGCTCATGCATTGAACTTGAAAGAAAACGGTTTTGACGTAACTATCGGTCTTCGCGCTGGTTCCAAAAGCTGGGCAGTAGCTGAAGAAGCAGGTCTTCCTGTAAAAGAAACTGCAGAAGCAGTTAAAGGCGCTGACATCGTTATGGTATTGATTCCAGATGAATTACAAGCAGATGTTTATGAAAAAGATATTGCTCCTAACTTGAAACAAGGTGCATACTTAGCATTCGCTCACGGCTTCAACATTCACTTCGGTAAAATCGTTCCTCGCGAAGATATCAACGTATTCATGGTAGCACCTAAAGGTCCTGGCCACTTAGTACGTCGTACATACCAAGAAGGCTCCGGCGTTCCTTGCTTGTACGCAGTAGAAAAAGACCCATCTGGCGATACTGAAGAAGTAGCATTAGCTTGGACCTCTGGTATCGGTGGTGGCCGTGCAGGTATCTTGGAAACTAACTTCAAATCCGAAACAGAAACTGACTTGTTCGGTGAACAAGCTGTATTGTGCGGTGGTTTGACTGCATTGATTCAAACTGGTTTCGAAGTGTTAACAGAAGCTGGTTATGAACCTGTAAACGCTTACTTCGAATGCTTGCATGAAATGAAATTGATCGTAGACCTTATCTACGAAGGTGGTTTCCAAAAAAATGCGTAATTCCATTTCTAACACAGCAGAATATGGTGATTACTATGCAGGCCCTCGCGTAATTACTCCAGAAACTAAAGAAGCTATGAAACAAATCTTGGCTGACATTCAATCTGGTAAATTCGCTGATGAATTCTTGGCTGATTCCAAAAATGGTCAAAAATTCCTTAAAGAACATCGCGAAGCAGCAGCTGTTCATCCAATCGAACCAGTTGGTGCAGAACTTCGCAACTTGATGAGCTGGTTGAAATAAGAGATTGCATTAGTAATTTCTTAATAAGCATAGGCTTACTGAAAGCGACCCCATTTGGGGTCGCTTTTTTATTGAGTAATACAAGTACGTATGATATAGTTAACGTAGAGTCAATGTAGTATATTTTGGTATAAGGAGAGATACTATGAGTTCTACAACTATTATTATCATCGTGGCGGTTGCAGTCATTTGGGCCATTTTGTTTGCCGTATTTATGAAGTTCAATAAAAAACGACAAGCCGGTGAACAACAATTTGTACAAGAGAATGCTAATAAAGCGATTCTTCATATTTATGGTAAATCTGTAAAGGTTGATGGTAAGGATCTTTCTACTATTGATCATAAAACTGGTCAATATGGTCAAGTCATTGTGGCATTAACACCAGGAGAACATACCATTGAATCCGTATATTACACGACGGATAATGTGGGTACTAAAACAAAGAATGTTGAAACACAGCCTGTTACCATCACAATTCCAGTACAAGCAGGTAATGAATATAATGCGGCTATGTATTTCTATTCCGCAGAACAACGTAAGGCCTATTATAAAGGTGACGTTGACGATGCCGTTTTAGAAGTTGAACTAGAATTAGAATCTGGTTTTACAGCGAACACTCATGCTTATATCATCGTGTACCGTGAATGTAAATAAATTAGTATAGTAACTGTTTAATAGAGCTATCATTGTGGTAGCTCTATTTTTTATAAATCGTTGTTGGTTATTATCATATTTGTTTGTGATATAATAAAAAGATATATGAAAGGAGCATAATTATGGACTTCTATACCGTTTCCTATGTGGAAAGCCAAATCACATCTGGTCATACATTAGGGTTCGTTATCTTTGTAGTTGTTTTATTAGCCCTTCTCGGAGTAGGTATTCAAGTTTTGCGTAATGGTTTTACAAGCCGCTATCGTGATTTAACCGTTATTTTATCATTAGTTATTGTATTTTTCTTAGGTCTTGAATATCAAGAATATGGGCGTATGAAGGTGTATTCAGAAGATTCCTCTCGCATGGCTCAGTTCTTACACTCCTTTAGTGCCGATCGTGGTGTTGATGAAGGTCAATTAGCTGTTAACTCCTTAAAGGTACGTAATGGTATAATTTTAAAGGTTAGCGATGCATACTATGAGGTGCAATTTAACCCTGAATTTACTACCTATACAATCACTCGTGTGTATACAGTAAGCCCGACAGATCGAATTCATGATAAAGCGGATGTATTACCATAAGGAGGACCACATATGACAGAAGCTATGGCCGTCTATGGGATGGTCTTTGCCAAACTCGCCATAGGTCTCTTGGCGATTATTTTACAAATTAATTTAATGGGTAAAGGTAATTTGGCGCCTACCTCAGCCTTAGATCAATTACAAAACTATGTACTCGGTGGCATTATCGGTGCCATCATCTATAATGATGCGATTGGTATTTTACAATTTATGTTAGTTCTCATCTTATGGACTATTCTCGTAATGACGCTTAAATTCTTAAAAGGCAATCTTCGATTCTTTAAAACAATTCTAGATGGTCATCCTGTAATTGTTATCGAAAAAGGTCATGTCTTAACTGAAGAATGTATGCGTTATGGCATTCAATCGGCTGAATTAAAACTAAAACTTCGCACAGCTGGTGTTCAATATGTAGCAGATGTTAAGCGCGCCGTATTAGAGCAAAATGGTCAGCTTAGTGTTGTTCAGTTCGGTGAAGAAAATATTCGTTTTGATTTGATCAATGATGGTCAAATTAATCAATTTACTCTTGATGTAATTGAAAAAGATAAAGAATGGCTAGAACAAGAGGTACAGGCACAAGGGTATTCTATTAAGGATATCTACATTGCGGAATACAGAGATGGTAAAGTCGTATTGTATCCGTATGAGAAAAAACATCGGCCTCAATTGGTAAAAACAATTAAAACAAAGACTATTCATACAAAGGATAAAATAAAATCTAAAATATAATCTCTTGAATTATATATAGAGAGCGTTGTTAAGCCCACTTTTCGTAGTGGGCTTATATAGAAAGGAAATTAGTGAACCGTAAAGATTTAATTGATCGATTACAAGAACTTTATAAAGATGAGGATAGTCGCGTAACTATTAACCCTCATGCGGAGCAAAAGGTTGCTATTGTTTATCCAAATACATATTTCGTTGGCATGAGCAATTTAGGCCTTCACATTATCTATGAGGAAATCAATTTGCATCCATCTAGTGTATGCGAGCGGATATTCTTGCCTGAGAAAAAGGAACTAGACGTCTATGATAAGACGAAAACTCCGCTTATGAGTGTTGAAACGCAACGACCTATGCATCAGTTTGATGTAGTGGCCTTTGATGTGACCTTTGAAATGGACTATTTTCACATTCCATTAATGCTACGATATGGGCGTGTGCCTGTTATGAGCGAAGATCGAACTGGCTTTGATCCTATCGTCATTGCCGGAGGACCTTGTGCGACATTTAATCCTGAGCCCTTTGCCGATTTTATCGATGCTTTCATCATCGGTGAAGGGGAGGGCATCGTTACTGCTGTGTTAGAACGAATTCGCAAGGGTCGTGAGAATGGTGAAAGCCGAGAAGAAACGATTGCCGGACTAGCTCAAATTGATGGTGTATATGTACCTGTTTTATATACCCCTCAATATGATGATAATAAGCGTTTTGTTGGCTATGATATAGCAGAGGGTGCGCCTAAAATTATACGACGCCATTTTGAGCCTCTAACGAGTGGAGGTGAAACGGTAATTGCTACGAATTTCACCGAGTTTGGCGCCATGTATATCATCGAGGTAGCTCGAGGCTGTGGCCGCCATTGTCGATTCTGTATGGCTGGGTATTGTTTCCGCGTACCGCGTGTACGACCACTGGATATTTTGAAAGAAGGCGTCGATAGAGCAGAAAAGTTAGGGAAAAAGGTAGGCCTTATGGGGGCGGCCATTTCCGATTATCCAGAGGTTGATGAGCTCGTAACCTATATTCGCTCTAAGAATATGCGCTATTCCTGTGCGTCCTTGCGCGCCGATTCCTTGACACAAGCCGTTGTTGATGGATTGGCTGAAAGTGGACAAAGACAATTACTATTGCGCCTGAGACGGGTAGTGAACGATTACGCCGTGTCATCAACAAGGGGATTAGTGAAGAAAATCTCCGCACTGCTGCTCAGTTATCCGCTAAGTCTGGTATTCAACATATGAGACTATATATTATGATTGGCCTTCCCACAGAAACGGATGAAGATATAGATGCTATCGTAGGACTGGCAGAACGTACACAAGCACACATGGCTGAGGTGGGCTGTAAAGGCCGATTAACACTTAGTATTAATCCATTTATACCAAAGCCATTTACACCATTCCAGTGGATGGCTATGGATCATCAAAAGAGTGTAGAAAAGAAATTACAATATATTAAGAAATCATTGCAAAAAAATCGTCGCATCGAGGTACTCGTTGAATCTCCAAAAGAGGCATATATCCAAGGTGTACTCGCTCGTGGTGATCGCCGTTTAGGCAAGGTGCTCGCTGCATGTGCTCTAGATCGGGGTAGCAAATCCTTTAAATCTGAAATGAAAAAAGCCGGCCTCGACATGGATGACTGCAATTATCGGGAACGCAAGTTTGAGGATTATTTGCCTTGGTCTCATTTGGATATGGGTCTAAGAAATGGTTATTTAGAACAAGAATGGCAACGGGCAGTTGATGAAGCGTATACACCGCCTTGCATGGAAGGGTGTAAGCGCTGTGGCGTGTGTAAGTGATTCGAGAAATAAATAGTAGAGGAACAGTCGTATGGATATTACTGTTGTAAATGTAAATACAAATGATGACCGTAAATGGTCTTTTGAAATGCCTAACTGGGCCAATCAATTTCCTCTGGTTATGGGGGATACATATCGTCATGGTGGTGTATCTAAGAAACCGTGTGAATCTCTAAATTTAGCTACTCACATAGGAGATTCATTACAAGATGTATTAGATAACCGCAGCATTGTGGCTGGTCATTTAGGTGTATCGCCAGATCGCATTACCTGTGGTAATCAAGTGCATGGCCTCAATGCAGTACGCATTACAGAAGATTTAATCGGTGCTGGCGCCATGAGTTCTGATACCGCTATTCCAGATTGTGATGCAATCTATACGGATATACCAAATATTTCATTATTCTTATTTACTGCAGATTGCGTACCAGTAGGCATTTACGATCCAGTGCATCATGTGGTGGCTACCGTTCATGCAGGTTGGCGCGGTGCTATAGGCCATCTACCGGTTATCACCATAGAGGCGATGCAACGAGATTTTGGTACGCGCTTTGAAGACTGCTATGTATATTTAGGACCTAGCATTGGACCTGAATCCTTTGAGGTTAATCAAGAACTGGCAGATACTTTCACAGACGAGTGGAAGAAAATATCTGATGCCAATAGTGATGAATTGGTCCGATATATCGTTAGAGATGGTGCGTCGAAAGCGACACCACATGTTGATTTATGGCGATTTATCGAAGAAGATTTGTTGCAACGAGGTGTTCTAAAGGACCAAATCTGTATTGGTGGTACCGATAGTATGACCGATGAGAATTGTTTTTCCTATCGTCGTGAACATGGAAAAACAGGGCGTATGGCATTATTTGGTATGCTCGAAAAACGGTAAAGATATACATTATTGGTTAAATATTATATAATATAAGTCTATAGGATATTTATTTATACGTTACTATATGGGAGGATCATATGATTGAAGAATCCCTTCATAAAATCCAACAACGCATGGCTGATGCAATGGCTAGCGTAGGGCGCACGGATACGGCGTTACTTGTTGCGGTTACAAAGAATCATCCTGTAACGGCTGTAGAGGAAGTGGCTCGCCTTGGATGTACTCATGTAGGCGAAAATCGCGTGCAAGAGGCAAAAGAAAAACAAATGCTTTATACAGGTCCTAAATTGGTATGGCATTTAATTGGCCATTTACAAGTCAATAAGGTTCGTCAAGCGGTACCGATGTTTGATTTGATTCATTCTGTAGATAGTAAGAAACTATTAGATGAAATCGAAAAGGTTGCTGCTAAGCATGATAAAGTACAAGATATATTGTTACAAGTCAATGTAGCTCGCGAAGCGAGTAAGTCTGGTATGTCCGTAGAGGAATTTCCAGACATACGAGACTATGCGAAGACCTTACCGCATGTACGCGTTAAAGGGTTGATGTGCATGGCTCCGTTTTTCGAAATCCGGAGGATGCAAGACCTATCTTTAGAGTGGCACATGCTTTGTATGAAGATATGAAAGGGTATTTCCCTGATGGGGATATACAATATTTGTCGATGGGGATGACACATGACTTTGAAATAGCCTTACAAGAAGGGGCTAACATCGTGCGTGTAGGCACTGCCATCTTTGGGGAACGCGTATATAACTAATTGGGAATATAACAGTGTGAGTATATTAGGAGGATTACCATGTCTATGGGAGAACAATGGCAAAAAATCAAAAATTTTATCGGCATTAATAATGATGACCGTTATGATTATGATGATGAGTATGAATATGAAGATGATGAGGACTATGCAGAGGACGTGCCACCAGTAGCACCAACAGCAGCTGCATCTGAGTTCCATCCACGTAAGGTAGGAGGCACATCCACTATGACACAACGTCCAACAGCCATGAAAGTAGTTGTTATCGAACCTAAGGTTTTTGAAGATTCTGAAAGCATCACTCATCAATTGCGTGACATGCGCCCTGTATTGATTAACTTTGAAAATACAGATCCTCACGAAGCAGCTCGCATCGTTGATTTTGTATCTGGTGCAACATTTGCATTAGATGGCAAATTGGAAAAGGTAGGCAAAGACATTTTCATGTGCGTGCCTGTAAATGTATCCATTGATTATAATAATGAATCTGAAAGTGGAACAACTGAGCAACAAGAATTTAACTGGCAAAATAAATAATCCGGTATAGAAAAAGTGGTGGTACTATGTTGGGAAAAACAGTATGTATAGGCGTAGGCGCCATGGGTGGGGCCCTTTTACGAGGCGCACTTACACAGGGCGTATTACAACCAAATGACGTATCAATCGTAGTGCGTCGCCCTGAACATCGCGACGAATTAGTTGACGAATTGGGCATTACAGGTTTTGTAGAATTACCTGATATGGCGCAGTTTGACACGATTATCTTAGCTGTTAAACCACAGGTATTACCATCTGTATTGAGCCAATTAACGTCTGTGAAAGCGGGTGCTACGGTTATATCTGTGGCAGCCGGCGTAACATTAGATACCTTGCGCAAAGCATTACCAACCGCGGTGTTGTACCGTGCCATGCCGAATACTCCAGCATCTATTGGATGTGGTATGACTGCGTTGACTGCGGATAATGGAGCTGATACAATTCACGTGGAGGCTTTATTTAATGCGGTTGGTGAAGTAGCCGTTGTCAGTGAAGCCGACCTAGATCGATTAGGCGCTTTGTCTGGTGCCGGCCCAGGATATATGTTTGTCATTTTAGATGCCTTGGCTGATGCGGGAGTCCGCATTGGATTACCTCGTCAATTGGCGATTAAGGCGGCTGCCCAAACGATGTATGGGGCTGGTAAAATGGCATTAGAATCCGGCACACATCCTGCTATATTGCGCGATCAAGTGACTAGCCCTGGCGGTACTACGATTGCTGGCATTGGAGCTATGGAAAAAGGTGGCTTGCGCAGTGCCCTACAAGATGGGGTTGTTGCTTGTTTAGCTCGTTCCAATGAATTGGGGAAATAATGGCTGATACTAGTAAATTAATTAGATATTTTGAAGCAAGCGGTAGCGGTGAAGAAGCGCGCCGTATGCTTGATTTAGCTGAACAAGTGGTAAAGGGAAAACCGTATCGCGTATGTGACTTTACAAGTCCTGCAGGACTTGTTATTGCGGATGCAATTAAGGCGGCTTATCCTGAATTACTCGTTCAATCCTATGGCGGCTATGAAGGGGCGGAACGTATTCGTATCGCCTTTGTAGATAGTCATTTTCAAGGTACAGTAGATATGGGTATCATTCCCTTGAAGGTATCTTGGGATCCACGATTTAGATTGTTAAATCATCGTGATGTGCTTGGTTCATTGATGGGGCTTGGCATTGATCGCTCGAAATTTGGCGATATTATCATGGGCCAAGGGGGCGCACAAATTCTCGTAGATAGCGCTGTAGCAGATTTTGTAGTGCAAAATTTTACAAAGATTGCTATGGTTGCCGTATCTGTAACTCCGATGGAGTTAGATGAGATAGCACCAAAAGAAGAAAAGATTAAAGAAGTGCGTACTACCGTTGCATCACTTCGATTGGATGCGGTAGCAAGCTCTGGCTTTAGCGTATCCCGTACCAAATTGGTGAGCGCTGTAAATGCCGGTTTATTGCAAGTAAATTGGCAACCTGCAAAGGGGCCATCCCAAGAGGTCAAAGAAGGGGACATCATCTCTATGCGTGGTCGTGGCCGAATGAAGGTAGAGGCTATTACGGGCACATCCCGTAAGGGACGTATCGGCGTTTACCTTAAACGATTTATGTAAGCAAATAAGCAATCGGCTTGATTCATCAAGCCGATTTTTTATACCGCTTATGTATATCTATAGTTCCATATGTAGGTATACATAAGCGGTATCATCAATTATGCGAGGTTCATTATGATATCTCTAACATTACAAACCACAGCGAGTGATACCATTTTATTTGTAGGTGGTGGTGCCGTGGCTGAACGACGTCTAGCATTATGCTTAGACGAGCCCTGTCAATGCATTGTCATTAGCCCTGTTATAACAGATCAGATGAAAGCTTGGCATGAGGATAACAGATTTATTTGGCACAATACAGTGTTTAGCGATGACTATATAGACATTGTAAAACAATGTAAATTATTGTTTATCTGTACAGATATTAAAGCTGTTAATGATTATATCGAAGCTATAGCACGCAATAATGGCATACTAGTCAATCGTGCCGATAATGCTACAGTTTGTGATTTCACAGTACCATCAACAATCGATATGGGTGATTTGCATGTTGCGATTAGTGCTAATAATGGGGGACCACGTATTAATCGTCTTGTGAAACAAGATATGATGAATCGTTATAATATATTGCAAATTGCCATACCGAGACTTAAAATTATGAGGGAAGAGGTAAAGTTACTTATCCCTAGCGTAGAGGAGCGTAGCCGTTTTTGGCGCACTCATCTAGGCGAATCTGAATTTCAGGCCATTCTTAAGGGACGATGGCCTTTGATAGAGGAGAAACTACACCATGCAATTAGTGGTATTAGGACTAAATCATAGAAGTGCCGCCGTTGAGGTGCGTGAACGTTTCTCGTTTGAAAAAAACGAGGTAGAAAGCGCCTTAAATCGACTCTATGAATACGAAAAAATTTCAGAATGCGTCATTCTATCGACTTGCAATCGTACGGAAATTTATGCCGTATTAGAAGATGTACAATCTCCTAAAGCGTATATGCTCGATGTATTAAAGCATTTAAAACATGCCGATACAATTGATGAATCCGCATTTTTCTTCTATGAAGAGAAAGCGTGTATAGAACATCTATTCCGCGTATCTGCTAGCCTTGACTCCCTAGTGTTGGGGGAAGGGCAGATTCTTAGCCAATTGAAAGGTGCCTATATTGCGGCCTATAGTGCAGGCTTTACGGGAACCGTATTTAATATCTTGTTCCAACGCGCTATTAGCGTTGGTAAAAAGGTTCGAACCAATACAGGCATTGCGAATACACCTGTGTCTGTTAGTTATACGGCGGTTAACTTGGCGGAAGATAGCCTAGACAAACCACTTTCAGAAGCAACAGTTCTCATCTTAGGGGCTGGTACCATGAGTGAGTTAACAGCTACACACTTACAAGCAAAGGGCGTAAAAACCATATTCGTATCCAATCGAACTTTTACCAAAGCGGAAGCCTTGGCGAAGAAATTTAATGGGCAAGCCATTAAATTAGATAACTATGTAGAACAAGCGGAACATGCAGATATCATCATTACATCGACAGGGGCACCGCATTATATTATTGGTGAAAAAGAGGCAAAACGGATTGCCGCATTGCGTCATGGACGTCCCATCGTGATGATTGATATTGCGGTACCACGTGATATTGATCCTGTCGTTGCGGATATCGAAGGTGTATACCTATTCAATATCGATGCTCTAGAAAGCGTTGTAGAAGAAAATAAACAACAACGCGAGGAAGAGGCGAAACGGGCTGAACCGATTATTCACGAAGCCATCGATGAAGTGCTAGAAAAGTTTAGTTATTTATCCGTACGCCCTATGATGGCGCTATTGACGGATAAGGCTGACCGCATTCGTCGCCGTGAATTACATCGAGCGCTGGCTAAATTGCCGGATATTTCCGATAAAGAGCGTCGCATCATTGATTCTATGAGTCGTATGATCGTTAGAAAAATGCTAAGAGAACCGATGATTCATTTCAATGAAATCGCCGGTACACAAGAAGAAGGTTTATATTGGGATTTATTCAAAGATATGTTTAATCTCGAGAAAGAAGGCTCGTAGTATGAGGAACCACATTAGAATTGGAACTCGAAAGAGTGCTCTCGCTTTATGGCAGTCAGAATATATAAAAAGTGAATTGCAGCGCTTATACCCTGGGGTTACCGTAGAATTAGTTCACTTTAACACAAAAGGGGACCGTATTTTGAATAAGCCCCTTGCAGAAGTAGGTGGTAAAGGTTTATTCACTGCTGAATTAGAGGCGGCTATGCATGCTGGTGATATCGATATTGCCGTTCATAGTTTAAAGGATATGCCTACGGAATTACCAGATGGTCTTACATTAGGTGCTATTTCAAAACGGGAAGTACCATTCGATGCTTTGGTCAGTCCTAAATATAAAACATTGGACCAATTACCTGAAGGAGCGCGTATTGGCACCAGTAGTTTACGTCGTCAAGCACAATTATTGCATCGCCGTCCAGACCTACAAATCGAAGTTATCCGCGGCAATGTACAAACTCGTCTTGGCAAGATTGAAACGGAAGGTCTCGATGGCGTTGTATTGGCACAAGCAGGCCTTAAACGGCTCGGTTTAGATGATAGAATCACACAAGTCTTTACGGCGGATGAAATGATTCCTGCTGTGGGGCAAGGTGCTTTGGCTATTGAATGTCGCAGTGACGATACTGAGATGTTAGAAATACTTTCAAAAATCGACGACGAACCAACACGCCTTGCCGTAGAAGGGGAACGTAGTTTTCTAAATCAACTCAATGGTGGCTGCCAAGTGCCGATGGGCGTATATGGAACTGTTGAAAAAGGACAGCTTAATTTGAAAGCGCTCATTGCGTCCTTGGATGGTAAAACTGTATATGAAGGAGAATTGTCTGGACCTGCTAAGAAAGGGGTTATGTTAGGCAAAAATCTTGCGAAAGCCTTATATGAAGAAGGGGGCAAACACATTGTGGAAGCCCTTGTTAAGGAGGGAATCATAAAATGACAGGTTTAGTATATTTGATTGGCGCAGGCCCTGGAGATTCTAAATTAATCACCGTAAAAGGTAAGGAATGCATCGAACGTGCAGACGTTATCGTATATGATTATTTAGCAGATGCTCATCTATTAGAATGGGCTAGACCTGATGCAGAATTGATTTATGCAGGGAAACAATGCAAAGACCACACCATGCACCAATGGGAAATCAACGAACTATTGGTAAAAAAGGGAAAAGAAGGCAAAATCGTAGCCCGCTTAAAGGGTGGTGATCCACTCGTATTTGGTCGCGGTGGGGAAGAAGCCATGGCCCTTCGTGAGGCCGGTGTTCCTTTTGAATTTGTACCTGGTGTTACATCGCCTATCGCAGCGCCTGCCTATGCTGGTATTCCTGTAACACAACGCGCTATGGCTACATCTTTTGCGGTTGTTACCGGTCATGAAGACCCAACAAAAGCGGTGTCTGGCATCCATTGGGAAGGTCTTGCCACAGCAGTGGATACACTTTGCTTTGTCATGGGCGTAGGTAATTTACCTACGATTGCAGAAAAATTGATGGCTCATGGCCGTCCTGCTAATACGCCAGTAGCTCTCGTTCGCTGGGGGACTAAACCTGTTCAAGAGGTGCTCGTTTCCACACTAGAACATGTTGTAGAAGACGTGGAAAAGGCACAACTAAAAGCGCCAGCCATCATCGTCGTAGGCGATGTTGTAAACTTGCGTGAACAATTGCAATGGTTCGATAACAAGCCATTATTCGGCAAATCGATTGTAGTTACTCGTGCTCGCTCTCAAGCTAGCAAATTCCGCGATATGCTCATGAACCAAGGCGCCAATGTTATCCAAGCAGCAGCTATTAAAACAGAGCCTGTAGAATTATTTGATGAAGATAAACGTTTATTACATGGCGTAGATCGATATTCTTGTGTCGTATTCACATCCGCTGAAGGGGTACGCTACTTCTTTGACGCATTGTACGGAGAAGGTAAGGATGCGCGTTCCTTAGGTTATGCTAAGGTATGTGCTATCGGCAGTGCCACAGCTAAGGCGTTGACTAACTATGGTATTACGCCGGATATTATCCCTGTAGATTATAAGGCTGAATCCGTTGTAGATGCATTGAAACAACATGTTAAACCTAGACATACAGTGCTATTAATTCAACCTAAGAAGGCTCGTGAAGTAATTCCTCGTGAATTGCGTCACTTAGATATCGACGTAGATATCTTGCGCTTGTATGAAACGCAACAAGATACATCTCAACAAGAGGCATTAGTAGATGCATTGCAACATGGTCATGTTGACTATATTACATTTACTAGCTCCTCTACAGTTACCAATACGTTAGATTTATTGGGTGAAGATGCACTTTCACTATTAGAACATACAAAGATTGCATGTATCGGACCTATTACGGCCGCTACGGCTATGAGCGCTGGTTTAAAGGTGGATGTCATTAGTCCTGTATATACGACAGAAGGTCTTGTAGACACAATCGTGAAAGACTGCGCTAACTAATATACTGTCATTATTAAACGGAAGAAGGAAATTTACTATGTACGATTTAACCTATCGTCCTCGCCGTTTGCGCACTTCTCCAGAAATGCGTGATTTAGTACGAGAAACAACATTAGATACAACTGATTTGATATATCCATTATTCATCGTTCCTGGTGAAGGAATTAAAAAAGAAATCGACACATTGCCAGGACAATACCATTTATCTGTAGATGAAGCGGTAAAGGTGGCGCAAGAAGCCTATGACCTCGGTATTCGTGGTGTAGAAATCTTTGGCATCCCTACTTATAAGGATGAACAAGGTTCTTCCGCATGGGATATGGAACAGCCTGTACAACAAGCGATTAAAGCCATTCGTGAAGCGGTGCCAAATCTATTGGTCATTGCAGACGTATGCTTATGCCAATATACATCTACTGGTCACTGCGGCATGATTGATCATCACGAAATTTTAAATGATGAAACATTACCTCTATTGTGCAAGGTTGCGGTTAGCCAAGCGCAAGCCGGTGCTCATATGGTGGCGCCATCTGATATGATGGATGGCCGTGTAGGTGCTATTCGTGAAGCTCTTGATGAAGCTGGTTTCACCAATGTATCCATTATGAGCTATGCTGCAAAATATGCATCTGCATACTATGGTCCATTCCGTGGCGCCGTTAATTCGGCTCCTCAATTTGGGGACCGTAAATCCTATCAAATGGATCCTGCTAATCGCTTAGAAGCAATGCGTGAAATTGAACTTGATATCGCTGAAGGTACAGATATTATCATGATTAAACCGGCATTGTGCTATTTAGATATCGTTCGCGAAGCCCGTGATCGTTATGAATTGCCATTGGCTGTCTACAATGTATCCGGCGAATATGCAATGGTTAAACGGCGGCAGCTGCTGGTCTTATCGATGAACAACGCCTTGTTATGGAAACGATGCTCTCCATGAAACGGGCTGGTGCTAAGATTATCATTACATACCATGCCCTTGATGTGGCACGTTGGCTTAAACAATAAGGAGTGACTATGTTACAACTAGGTAAATCAGAAAAAGCGTTTGACGAAGCAAAGCGATATATGCCGGGTGGCGTTAATAGTCCTGTTCGCTCCTATCGCAGCGTAGGCTCAAACCCTCCATTTATTAGCTCCGCTAGTGGTAGCCGTATCTATGATATCGATAACAACGAATACATCGACTATGTGTTGAGCTGGGGCCCTATGATTTTGGGCCATGCGAACCCTGAGGTTGTAGCTAGTCTGCAAGAGGCTATTCCTCGTGGTACAAGCTATGGTGCGCCTACACTGTTAGAAACGGAATTGGCTAAGAAAATCCAAGCCTTCATGCCATCTATGGAAATGATTCGTCTCGTTAGCTCTGGTACAGAAGCGACTATGAGTGCGTTGCGCGTAGCTCGTGGGTATACGGGCCGCGACCGTATCGTTAAATTTGTTGGCTGTTACCATGGTCATAGTGATTCTCTATTGGTGAAAGCCGGCTCTGGTCTCGCTACATTTGGCGTACCAGATAGCCCAGGCGTACCAAAGGGCGTTGCAGAAATACCATCACATTGCCATACAATGACATTGATGCAGTTAAACAATTATTTGATGAAATGGGCGATACCATTGCTTGTATTATCGTAGAACCGGTAGCAGGTAACATGGGCTGTGTGCCTCCGGTAGAAGGATTCCTTGAAACCTTGCGCGATGTAACAAAGGCGCATGGTGCCCTATTAATCTTTGACGAAGTTATGTGTGGATTCCGCGCTAGCAGCGGTGGTGCACAAAAACTATACAATATTAAACCCGATTTGACTTGCCTTGGTAAAATCGTTGGCGGTGGTATGCCTCTTGCTGTATTTGGCGGTTCTAGCAAAATCTTGAGCGAAGTAGCACCATCCGGCCCTATTTACCAAGCCGGTACTTTGAGTGGTAATCCTGTGGCTGTAACGGCAGGCCTTGCTACATTATCTATGTTGCAACGGGACCCAACCATCTTTAAACAAGTGGAAGATAGCACAAAGCATTGTGTAATGGCCTTGAAGAATTGGCTAAGAAATACAATGTGCCAGCGGTGGTGCAACGTGTAGGTTCTATGTTTACCTTGTTCTTTACAGATAAACCGGTTCACAATTTTGATGACGCTAGTGCATGCAATGCGGACCATTTCAAGACATTCTTCCATCATAACTTAAGCCATGGTATTTACTATGCGCCAAGTCCATTTGAAAGCAACTTCGTATCCATGTGTCATAAGGGCGCAGAAATCGATAAAACATTGGCTGTCGCAGAAGAAGCTTTCAAAATTATCAGTGAAACACTGTAATATTCATTTGACGTAATCGATGTAGGTGATGAACATGCAATTTTACAAGAACTTAAAACGGGCTCGTGTACGCATGGGAAAGAGCCAAATCGAAGTCGCCAAGGCTGTAGGTATTAGTAATGCAGCATTGTCTAATTACGAGACTGGCTATAGAGAACCAGACCTCGATACACTGTGTGCGTTGGCTCGTTACTATGAGCTGACCTTAGATGAACTCGTGAATGTTAATAATGAACAGCAAGAACGCATTTATGACATTAGCACCGCTGTGAAGGATACACATATTAAGTTCAAAGGGGACTTGTATGAATTAAAAGCATCGCAAAAGAAGGTTCTCTTGCGAGAACTGGATACAGTGTTTGAAAAATTTCAACGATCTCGTATAACATCTATCAAAGAAGGTACCTCACATCGCCATCCTCATATCAATAGGGGAGGACTGTTGAGGGCAAACCTTGCGGTGAGTCGCGGGATAAAACGACAAGATACTAAATGACGAGCGACACTTTGAAGAACTATAACTGAATTATATAAAAGCTATTATGCTCATATTTAAATACCTTTTGGTATTTATTGGAGTATAATAGCTTTTTTTATTTTTTTGTATGTATATTGTTTTTATAAAATATACAGTTTACAATTTAATTAAGATTAAATTAATGTGTTTTTTTAGTTTAATCTGGTTGTGATTGAGATATTTCGACAAAGCATATTAGGGCTATTGTTAAGTTTTATTATTTAGCTTGATAGAGAGTTTATATGAAAAAAAGTTCAAAAATTCTATGCAATGATTATTCTTATTGTAGCTCTTTTTAGTGATGATTGGTTATTATTTGCATAATAATCAGTCCAAAAAGAATTGATATGGATTTACAAGGGAGTTTAGTACGATTAGATTCTTATGTTTTAACTGTTTATAATGTGAGAAATTTTAATGATTATGAGACTATCGATCTTCATTCCATTGCTAAAAAAATTCGATTCAGCTATAAGGTATGTTGCTTATAATAATGAGGCTCTATACTTGTTGTTAGAAGAGAAGGATCATACTTGGAGCATTTTTACGTATTACTAATAATACTATGGATTTATATGCGTTACCTATAATTGAAAATGATGCGAAACGATATCAGATTGTGTTGGATAAAGATAACATATTAGTTATTATGAACCAAAAAAATATATCAATCAGAAAGAGAAAAAGTTTGCATTTCAATTAGTTAGTCAAGAGTTTTCATATAGAAATCAGTTGATATTCTCACCATCTTTATATGGATATGTTTATATGGATAGTTCTAATGTTGTAAGAAATCTTCAAAATACTGTTAATCTTATCTCTTTAGATTCATATTCGACATATAATGGCATTATTAACAGTTCATATCTTGTATTAACTAGAATGCCTGAGAAGAAAAGATTTGGAGAAATATATGATTTAAATACTGGTGAATATCGAAAACTGACTAAAGGTCCATTATATAACTTTGGGAGTGTTGGTGATGTTGTGTTGTTGGAAATAGAGTCAGATAATGGAGAACCTGACTTTTTTGCTCCTAATTTGTTAGTTAATCCTAGTCGATATAGCAATCATATTACAGATTATGAACCTTTCTTTTATGATGTAAAAAATGATGTGATTATAAAGCTTCCAGAAGGTATATATACTCGTGCTTTAGATCAGTCAATAACTTATCAGTCAGAAGAATTTAATAGAGAGGCGTTACAACAATTAAAATTGTTGTGTGAAAGTAGTCATAATTAGTAGATTGAAGAATTGATATTTTCGTACTATTAAAGCAAGCTTTATATTTGATTAACGACTTTGAACAAGATTATATGAACAAATAAAGATTTTGCTTTTGCAAGACTCTAAAAGTATTACGTCATATGGAGTAATCATGGAAATATATAAGAATCTAAAAATCTAAGTTTAATCAATTGTCTTTTAGAGTTCGTTTTATATTAATAGGGTGGATTTTAATTATTACTCTATTTTTTTACTATATTCAATCTTTATAGTATTAATGCATCCAATATTTTTTTGAATTATGTAAATAATTCAAGTACATTGCTAGATAAATATAATAGCCAAATAGTAAGCACTGATGTTTCATACGAAGGAAAGAACAGTCAAATTGTCGTAAAAACTGTTGAGTATGAAAATCTTTCAACAGATGAGATAATTCGTACTTTGAAAGTTGATAATGTGAATCTAGTTTCTATTAACGATTCGGAAGCTAGACTATTCGATGAAGTAAACAAGGTAAAAAAATAGTAATTACGACAGAGAATAATATGACTATTGTTAAGTTTTATTATTAATCATAAGACTAGTTTCTATGTTTATTTTGTCTGTTTTCATAACTAAATGATAAGACATTACTATTTATGGATTGAAACATAAGGGTGTTATATACGATGATAGCGTTTCGTACATTAGAGAATTATTGTAAATAGAAGTATTAAAAATTATCTGTAAAAATCTATTAACATGAATGAATTTATGATTGTATATTATTATTATTATTAACTTTTACAAATGGAATCCATACTATTAGCTATGCGGTAATCGTAATAATTAATGATTAGTTATATAGGTAAAGTTATTCAGAAATGTATTAGTGGAGTTAGGAGTCGTTATGAATGCTGGGCGTATCTTATGTAGTATTTTACTTGGTATGTATGCAATATATATTATACGGAATAATACAATAACTATTGCAGGCGCAAATACTAAGAGAAGTATTCTTCTTACGATGATACAATTAGGTCAATTATTAATGCTTGAATTAATGGTTATTTTTGGGGGGAGAATTTTACATAGTTTTTCTATTTTTTCGTTAATACTTGCAGTCCTTCTTTGGGGGGAAATGTTTGCACTAAAGCAAAATCTCAATGAATATTTTATGTGCAAGGAAGGAAAAAGCTATGGCATTAGTATTATAGGAATAGGTCGAATTGCTGTGTCTGTAGGGCAGAGTATCCTTTTAATCTTTCTTGGAATCTGTAGTTGGTAAAATTTCTTCCGTATAGGGGGCTTAATTTAATTTATCTTTTGGCCGTTATAGGGATTTATAAAAAGATGATACATTACCATATACAGAGTACTTTAGTTTAAGGTATTTTTTAGTTTAATCTGGTTGTGATTGAGATATTTCGACAAAACATAATAGGACTATTGTTAAATTTTATTAGTTAGCTTGGTAGAGAGTTTATATGAAAAAAGCTTATATTTTTATAGTGATAGCTATTGTAAGTCTTGGTATAGCTATATATCATCATTATCATCAAGTGGCCCATAATAATATAGTTGTTTCTACACAGTCTCATGAATTAGTAGACACCTCAATTGATGAATCGATTTCTAATCGAATTTTAGCAGTATATCCCACTGAATCTTACTATTACTATTTAGGCTACGATGGAATTGGTCGCTATGATATTAAAAATCATATTTTAGATGTATTAGAGTTCGAGGTTTATGGTGATGAGAGTGGTCCTTTTAAAACCTATCATCCTAAATCTAAGATAGTTGTTAATAGGAAGAATAAACTATCTGATTTTTCAAAAGAAGATTTAGATAATTTTGAAAAAATGTTAATGAATTCTGAGCATGGTGCACAATACTTTAATAAACGATGGTACCGTTCTGGCTATGAAGCCACTTTTTTGGATTTAGATAATCATCTTATTATTACGAATGATGTGCGAGGTGTAAAAGATACACCTACCAAAATTTTAATATTTAATGTGAGTGGCTTTTATTATCATTGATAAAGAAACCAATGATATGCAAGTTTATTTTGATGAAAGTATTGCAGGAAAAAAAGTTAAAGATTCTGCAATTTCAATATTAAAGTATATGTATGGTGAACATCTTATAATTCTAAATAGTATAGGTCAAATTGAAGAGAATGAGAGAAATATTTTGTTGCAACTAAGAGATCAATACATTAGTAAAAAATAATTTGCGTGAGCGTAGTTAGTAATAAGGTTAAATTTAGATCAAGTGATAATTATAAAGGTATTTTGGGGATGTTTAACCCCATTGGTGTAGAATGGCAACAAAGTGGTGCTATTGCAACAACTAATGCATATGTAGAATTCCAAATGGAAGTAGAGGTTAATAAGTAGATGTGGAAAAAGAGATTACTGATAATTAGTATATTAGGAAATATTCTTTCTCTGTTTTTAATTGGTATCTATTTTTTAGTGAATTCCTGGTTTTTTCATGCTGAATTAGGAAGTATAGTTGGTATAAAGCCTGATTATCTGATTCAGTTAAATAATGAAGGCGTTTTGTATGACTATAGACAAATGATAAGTATTGCCTCTGGTATAAGGTCATACAAATTGATAAACTCCTTAGAATCAGATAATTATTATATATACAAATCAATTTATAATCATCAGATTTTTTTATTGGTCAAGTTGATCAAATTCATCAAAAAAATATTATTTATGATGGGTATTTAGATCACTATATATTTGTGAACCTTGAATTTGATATTGATAAAAACAATATGAGGATTTTATTGGAAGAATAAAGATAATAGATAGATATGAGAATCTTCCTCTTAGATATCGCAAGTTAATTGAAAATGGCAACTGGGAATATCTTTAATTCATTTTTAACTGGCACAGGTATATTGAATTAGGCCCTAGAATTATGTTTAAGAAATTTAGCAGTTAATGGCGATTCTGCACTTGGGTAATAGAATAAGCCTCTGCTTATAAAAAACGCTAAAAAAGATTTTTGTTTCGTAATACCTATATTGGTTATATTTCAACTAAAAATTATTTTTAATGTTATAAATGATAATTAAAATTAGACTTGGGTTGGTGAGTGTGACTAGAAGTTATTTTAAATTGAATAGGGTTCCATTTGCAGTTAAAGTTTATATTGGATTTGTCTTATTGGTATTCCTATTAATGGGAATTACGTATTTACATGCGTATATTAAAAGGCCAGAGCAAATGCAAAGTCTTCAATTGTATGAGCAAAAATTAGAAACCATATCCTCAAAAAAAGTAAATGAAGAGTATTATGTATCTGGTAGAGCATCACAAAATAATAATCTGGAAATTACATATGCCTCTATTACAATTGATGATATTAAAGGGATACTTTCAAAACAAAATATAGGATGGAATGAAATAAGTAAAAATCGTATAGTTGGACATGACTATGATGCTAACGTTTATATCGAGTTATTTAAAGAAGTAGGTTCTAATAGGGTGATTTTAATATTACAAAGAAGAAATTGACACTAAAGGTAATATAGAGGACTTTTAGGGATCAAATGTTGTAGTGTTAGTGATATCAGCCTTGCAGCGGGCAAAAATACTGTAGATGTTAAGAATACCTATAAAAGCTCTGGATGGAGTGTCGGTGCTGGTATTAGTTTGACTGGTGGCGGATTTCTCGATATTAATGCGAGTGGTAATATGGCTCGTCAAAATGGCGATACGTACCAAGAAAGCTATGTACCATATACCAATGACAAATCTTTTGTTGGGACACTTTCCAATATTGCATCTGATGTAAGTAATTCTCAACCAACATATAACTCTAATCATGATGAGGAGGCAATGAACGAGGATACCTATGATATAAATGATCCGGAGTAGTTTTTTTGTTGAGACTAAATATTAGTATGAGTATATTGATATTAGAGATTGGTGGATTTATAAGATAACTTTCTAAATGTAAAAAATAAATTATTGTGGCTATTTCTCATTTTCATTTAGTGTGATGGGTTATTTTATTTATATATTTTAATATAAAAAGGGGTTATATGAGAAAGAAACTCTTGTTAATATTCTTAGTGTGTGTTGCTATTCTTTTTGTAATTACTAATATTCGAAATACGATGCAACGACCCTTTCATCAAGAAAGAGTTAATAATCTTATTATGGTTGCTAAGGATAGGATAGAAAATAATAATCAATTAGAGATTACTGAGGTAGGTTCGGGTAGGCCTGTTAAAGGTGGTGGTTGGGGAAATCACATTTACTTTAAATCTTATCTTTCTGAAAATCAAACTGTTGATTTTATTATACCTCCTTTACAATCTATTATGGGGGATAGATTAGTTGGTAAAGTTTCTGATCCAACTTTAACTTCTTATCAATTTGGTTTTTCAAATTTTGGTGTCAATTTGCTCTATAGAGGGAAATATGACGGGATTTGGGAATTGAGAGTTATTAGTTTGCCTTAGATTGATAAAAGTTTAATCAGCAGATAGTTGATAATCTAAAATCAACTATCTGCTATTTTTATGTTCTTAAAATCGAATAATTTCAATTAAAACACCTAGAATTTTACGATTTTATGAGTGTTTTATGATAAAATAAAAGGTATGAATACTTCAACAACTCGGTCTATTACCTACAATGGTGACACAATTGAATATGAGTTAACAATCAAGCGTGTAAAGAATATAAATATGCGTGTGCACAAGGATGGTAGTGTCCATGTTTCGGCGAATGCTTATGTGCCAGATCATCGCATCGATGCGTTTGTTATTGAAAATATACCCTTTATTGAGCGGGCTCGTTTTAAATTAGAAGCACTAACGGCACAACGGATAGAGGCATTACAATATGTAACGGGTGAAACCGTATCTATTTTGGGCATGCCTGTTTCGCTAGAGGTGCTAGAAACATCTGGCAAACCGTATATTAAGTTTGATGGGTCTAATCGCATGGTGATGTTCGTTAAATCTGATTACACCTATGAAGACAAGCATAAATTAATGCAAACCTTTTGGCGCCAGCTAGGGGAAAAGGTGTTTACCCATTGGGCGAAGGTCGTGTATCAACGCTTTCACCAACAACATATTGATGTGCCCATGCCAACGGTAAAGCAACAGCGCATGAAGAGTCGTTGGGGGTCTTGTACACCATCAAAGCAGCTCATTAAGATGAATATGCGTTTATTAGAAGGGCCTCAGGCCTATATTGAGTACGTTATGGTCCATGAGTTTGCCCATTTTAAATACTTGGATCATTCCAAGAACTTTCACAATTTAGTGGCCCAATTTTTACCAGATTGGAAAGCCCGTAAGAAATCATTAAATATCTATTTTGCACATAGACCGTAAGGAGGTGTACCATGAAGCCATTTGTACATTTACATAGTCATACGGAATTTAGTTTATTGGACGGCATCAGTCGTTTGCCGGATATGGTGCGCCGCGCGAAGGAATTGGAACAACCCGCCCTTGCCATTACGGACCATGGCAATATGTATGCAGCCATCTATTTTTATAAAGAATGTGTAGCACAAGGCATTAAACCAATTATTGGATGTGAAGTGTATGTCACAGAAGGTAGCCGCCTTGATAAACCAGAAGGGCGCAGCCGTGAGCGATTAAAACATCTTATTTTGCTAGCCGAAACGATGGAAGGCTATCGAAACCTTGTTAAAATCGTATCGAAAGCTTCTACGGAAGGTTTTAATTATAAGCCACGTGCTGACCATGATTTGTTGCGTCAATACAGCAAGGGCATTATTGCTCTTAGTGCGTGTATTCAAGGGGAAGTGCCGCAATATATTCTGCAAGATAATATGGAGGGGGCTCGCCGAGCTGTTGAGTGGTACATTGAAACCTTCGGTAAAGATAATTTCTTTTTAGAAATTCAAAATCACGGTTTACCTGAAGAGTTACGTGCTCAGCAAGTGCTATGCCAATTAGCTGACGAATATGGCCTAGGTATCGTAGCGTCCAATGATTTCCACTATGTTATGAAAGATGACGCTGATGCTCAAGACATCCGCGTTTGTATTCAAACGGGCCGACGTCGCGCCGAAGTAGACCGTTTGAAATTCCCTAATGATGAGTTCTATCTAAAATCTGGGGACGAGATGGCGGAGCTCTTTGGACACATCCCTGGAGCCTTAGAAAATACAGTAAAGATTGCAGACCGATGTAATGTAGAATTTAATTTTAATGAACACCATTTGCCGCACTTTGACGTGCCTGAGGGCGAAACGTCTAAGACTTATTTGCGTAAGGTTTGTGAACGAGAAATACCTCGCTTATATGGTGATACATCGGAGGAGCTCAAAAAACGCCTAGACTACGAACTCGATGTTATCGGAACGATGGGCTTTGAAGACTATTTCCTTATCGTATGGGACTATGTGCGTTACGCGCGTGAACACGATATCCTTGTAGGCCCAGGTCGTGGATCTGCAGCTGGTTCTGTAGTAGCTTATTTATTAGGTATTACCGGCCTTGACCCATTACAATACGATTTGCTCTTTGAACGATTCCTTAATCCAGAACGGGTTAGCATGCCTGATATCGATATCGACTTCTGCTATGAAAAGCGGGGCGAAGCCATCGATTACGTAACGCGAAAATATGGGCAAGCTCGCGTGTCTCAAATCATCACCTTTGGTACAGAAGCGGCTCGCGCCGTTATTCGTGACGTAGGTCGTGTGCTCGATTTACCATTAGCTGAGGTCAATCGCATTGCGAAGATGATTCCTAATGAATTGGGCATCACCTTAGAAAAGGCCTTAAAGGGTAAAGATTTAAAAGCCTTATATGATACAGACCCTAATGTAAAAGAGTTATTTGATTTTGGCCAAAGCTAGAGGGCATTGCTCGTAACTCGTCCACCCATGCGGCGGGCGTTGTAATTTCTGCGGACCCTCTAGATGACCATGTGCCTGTACAAAACTCTAATGAAGGAGGCTTTGTCACTCAATATGATAAGGATAATATCGAAGAATTAGGCCTGCTAAAAATGGACTTTTTGGGTCTCCGTACATTGACCGTTATGGGGGATGCCCTTAAGCTCATCAAGGCAAACCGAGGGATTGACCTCGATTTAGATGCCATTCCATTAGATGATAAAGAGGCTTGTGAGCTTCTTACGAAGGGCGATACATCCGGCGTATTCCAGCTCGAATCCGATGGGATTACCAAGCTCGTTATGGATTTGAAACCGGAGCATTTTGAGGATTTAATCCCTCTCGTTGCACTCTATCGCCCAGGTCCTTTGGGATCTGGCATGGTAGCGGATTTTATTGACCGTCGTCATGGTAAAAAAGAGGTGACCTATTTACATCCGATTTTGGAACCGATTTTGAAAGATACGTTCGGTGTTATTCTCTACCAAGAACAGGTTATGCAAATTGCGTCTGCCATGGGTGGGTTCTCCCTTGGCCAAGCGGATTTGATGCGCCGTGCGATGGGTAAGAAAAAGGAATCCGTCCTCAAGGCACAACGTGAATCCTTTATACAAGGTTCTATTAACAATGGCATCGAAGAGTCCATTGCAAACGAAGTATTTGACTTGCTCGTTTACTTTGCCGGCTATGGCTTTAATAAATCCCATAGTGCGGCCTATGCGTATATTGCGTACCAAACGGCATATCTCAAGGCCCACTACTTCCCAGAATTTATGGCCGCTACCATGACCAGCTTTATGCAAAATATGGATAAGCTCACATACTATATCAATGCTTGTAAAAAACATAATGTGCAGGTCCTCGGTCCCGATGTAAACCATTCCTTGCGTAGCTTTGCTGTACAAGGTGATGCCATTCGCTTTGGACTTGGGGGCATCAAGAACGTAGGGGACAATGCTATCGATCGACTCATCGCTGAACGTGAGGCCAATGGTCTCTATACGAGCATTACCGATTTTTGTCGTCGCGTAGATAGCAAGGTCGTTAATAAACGGTTGCTTGAAAGCTTAATTCGCTGCGGTGCCATGGACGGATTCGAGGAAAACCGCAATCAGTTATTGCACATGTATGAAAGTGCACAGGCTGTAGGGGCTAAGCAGCAAAAGGATGCTGCCATGGGTACTATGAGTCTCTTTGGTGAAAGTACAGATGATGTCGATATGATTCCAGTACCTAATCTACCTGATTTATCGGAAGATGATAAATTGAAGGATGAAAGGACTACACAGGATTCTATATTACGGGCCATCCATTGCAAGGTTATAACAAGGAATTGAAAGGCCTTTTTGAACTGGGTCAACTCCTTGAAAACCCAGAGCGTTTTGATGGTCAAACGATTACCTTTGGCGGTCTCATTGCTGAAAGAGGGGATAGACCTACAAAACGGGGCGATGTCATGAGTATTCTTCGCATTGAAGATTACTCTGGTTCGGCTCAAGTGGTGGCATTTCCTAAGGTATTTGCTCAGAGCCAACAATTTTTGGCTGTCGATATGGTTGTTAAGGTGCGAGGCCGTGTTGATGCGGATGAAAAGGGTGTGCAGATTATTGCTGATCGCATTGCACCATTAAAGGTAAATTACAACAATGCACGACAAATCGCTATCCATATTCGAGGTGCCTATGATACGCCAGAGAATAGTAATGCGTTGAAGGAAATACTTTCACAAGCAGAAGGGCAAGTACCGACAGCATTATATTTACACAAACAACGAAAACGAATTAATTTATCACCTCAATTATGCTTTGCACCTACAGATGAAATCATCGCACGCATTGAAGCGGTATTAGGTGAAGGTGCCGTAGAGGTGCAATAGAGTATATTAAATACCATCCCATTTAGGAGGATATATGAAACGTACAAAAATCGTATGTACCGTAGGTCCGGGCACGGATAAATTCGGTATTTTAGAAGATATGATGCGCGCCGGCATGAATGTGGCTCGATTTAACTTCTCTCATGGTTCGCATGAAGAGCAAGCGGAGCGCATGCAAATGGTGCGTGATGCGGCGATGATTGTCAATAAACCAATCGCATTATTGCTCGATACAAAGGGCCCTGAGGTTCGTCTAGGACTGTTTAAAGAAGGTAAGGTATTCCTCGAAGCAGGTCAACAATTTACATTGACTATGGATGATGTGGAAGGCACGTCAGAGATTAGTACTGTAAACCATAAAGGTTTAGTAGGTGATGTGCACGTTGGCGATACGGTTCTCTAGCCGATGGCCTTGTTAGATTGACTATCGATGCTATTGAAGGTAATAACATCATTACCACCGTTCAAAACAGCGGTGAAATTGGCAATCGTAAACGGGTGGCCGTGCCAGGTGTAGCCCTTAGCTTGCCACCTGTATCTGAGCAAGATGAATTAGATTTGCGCTTTGGCTGCCAACAAGGAGTGGACTTTGTAGCTGCATCCTTTATGCAACGAGCTAAGGATGTAGTGGCTATTCGTCGCATCTTAGAGTCTGAACAAAAGGATATTAAGATTATCGCCAAAATTGAAAATGCCGAAGGGGTTAATAATATTGATGAAATCCTCGATGTAGCCGATGGTCTTATGATTGCTCGTGGTGATTTGGGTGTAGAAATTCCCGCTGAAGAAGTACCGGTATTGCAAAAGATGATGATTGAAAAATGTAATCGCCTTGGCAAACCTGTTATTACGGCTACGCAAATGTTGGAATCTATGATTCAAATCCTCGTCCTACGCGCGCCGAAGCAAGTGACGTGGCCAATGCCATCTTAGATGGCACCGATGCGATTATGTTATCTGGTGAAACTGCTAATGGCGCGTATCCGGTGGAAGCTGTTACGACCATGACGCGTATTGCAGAGGTTACGGAGCAATCCGTCATTTATGACCATAAGAGCCGAACGCAGGAAAGCGATGATGTGACCACTACTGAGGCTGTATGTTTGGCTAGCGTACGCGTTGCCAGTGATCTAGGGGCAACAGCGATTTTGACATGCACCGAATCTGGTCATACTGCGATTAGTGTGGCTCGGCACCGTCCAGATTGTAAAATTATTGCCATTACACCGCATGATGAAACGATTCGTCGTATGCAATTGTGCTGGGGCGTTGAAGCCATCAAGGGACGTGAAAATATCAACTCTGATGAAATGGTAAAACAGGCGATTACCGGTTCTCTTGGGGCAAATGCCATCAACTCTGGTGATTTAGTTGTTGTGACTGCTGGCGTACCATCTGGTTCTACAGGTACTACCAATATGATTCGCGTTCATATTGCAGGCAAGGTATTGTTATCTGGTAATGGTATCTTGCGTAAATTTGCTACGGGTCGCGTATTTATTGCGGCTAATCATAAGAATGATTATGAAAGCTTTCAATCTGGCGATATCCTCGTAGTAGGGACTATGGAACCAGAATTGATGAACATTGCTAAACGAGCGGGCGGTATTGTAGCCATAGAAGATGGTTATACATCAGATAGCGCCATTGCAGGCATTACTTATGGTATTCCTGTCATCTTAGGCGCCAAAGACGCTTATGACGTATTGCTTGAAGGCGCAGAGGTTACCATCGATGGTGAACGGGGCAAAGTCTTTGCAGGCATTGCGAATGCTAGATAAGCAATATATAATGTAATTAGGTTGGTCATAAAAAGGAGTACGACTATGGATGATAAAGAATGGCGTACCTTTGTAACCGTTGTAGATGAAGGTAATATAACAAAAGCAGCTGAAAAGTTATTTGTTTCGCAACCTGCTTGAGCTATCGACTGCGTCATTTAGAGGATAGTGTAGGATACTCCTTGTTGCTTCGCACCACAGAAGGCATTGCATTGACGCCACAAGGTGAAATCTATTATGACTATTGCAAACGCATGCTGCATGATAGAGAGGCCTTAGACCATGCATTGACATCGTCTACTGGTAAGATTCAAGGTACCTTGAAGATTGCATCATCCATCAATTTTGCAGATTATGAATTACCAGCTTTGTTGAAATCGTTCCGCGAGCAGTATCCAGATGTACATATTCAAGTTAAGACAGCTTTCAGCCATCAAGTGGTGAAGATGTTTAATACCGGTGATTGTATGGTTGGCTTTGCACGTGGTGGCTATGAAGTGTCCGGCAGTTCAGAACTGTTGTTGGAAGAACCGTATTGTTTGGTGTACAAAGAACTAGTGCCACCAGAATCGTTAGAGAAGGTGCCCTTTATTCGATACCAAACCGATGCGTCAGTTGCCAATATCATTGAAAAATGGTGTGCCGAGCACTTTGAGGCACCTCCTATTGTGGCGATGGATGTCAATTCTATGAGTACCTGCCGTCACTTTGTGCGGGCTGGGCTAGGGTGGTCTATCTTAACCTATATGGGGCTTGGATCTTGTAAGGATAAAGATATTTACGTTAGCCCATTGCGTAGTAAGGATGGAACGTATATTACGCGTGATACAAATATGGTATACACAAAAGAGTCGGCTAATTTAATTGCTGTTAAAACATTTATCGAGTACGTACGAGATTACTATAAAAAACACACTGTCGTAGACGATAGTATTTTTAGAGAGTATCAATCATAACATGTAAGTGCATGTATACATCTTATTATGGTGTATGCATGCATTTTTTTCATTTATACTTAAAATTCTATGAGAAAAATGCATAAAAAGTATGAATGACAGTTATAAAAAATTTTATGACCCCTATAAAGGTAATCTATTTTTCAGAAACTGATTATCAACGTATAATGAAAGCATACTAAAACAAGAGTTCATAAGTAATAGTCGCGTATTACGAATTACTTGGGTAGTGTTAGGATGAATAGTATATGCCTATGTTTATAAGAAAGGAAAAAACATGGAAAGACTTGTAAAATTAGCCGTTATCGTGCTAATTCCAATTATCCTCTGGTTTACAACTCCACCAGAAGGGCTCTCTGCGGAAGCGTGGCGCCTCTTTGGTTTCTACATCGCAGGTATCTTAGGTTTGATTTTAAAACCATATCCAATTCAAATTATTTTATTATCCGTATTATCTGCTTCTGCATTATTCATGGACAATGCAAAAGATATTTTGGTAGGTTACGGCTCCACAGCATTGTGGATGATCATTGCAGCCTTCTCCTTGAGCGTTGCATTTGGTAAAACTGGTCTTGGTCACCGTGTAGCGTATCACTTAATCCGTGCATTCGGTTCTACCGTATTGCGTTTAGGCTATGTAACAGCGCTTCTTGATTTAATCTTGTCTCCAGCAACACCTTCTAATACAGCACGTGCAGCTGGTATCGTATATCCTATTAACTTATCCATTGCAGAATCTATCGGTTCTTACCCTGGTGATACTGCAAAACGCGGCGGTTCCTTTATCTTGATGAATGGTTACTTCGTAACAAAGATTACGTCCTTTATGTTCTTAACAGCTATGGCTCCTAATGTGTTGGCACTGGATTTCGTTACTAAGATTACAGGCCTTACTATGAACTGGGTCGAATGGGCAGTGGCTTTGGCCATTCCTGGCCTTGTAATGTTGATTTTTGTTCCTCTTGTAGGCTACTGGATTGACCGTCCTGAAGCTGTAAAAATCGACAATAAGAAATTGGCAGACGAAGGTCTTGCAAAATTAGGACCTATGAAAATGTCTGAAAAAATCTTGGCTGTTGTATTCATCCTTGCTCTTCTTGGTTGGGCATGGCCTTCTATTGGATATTTTTTCCCAGCTATCGCTTTTGATTTGAGTCCTACAGCAGTAGCATTAGTTGCTATGACTGTTGTTTTCTTATCCGGCATCATCACATGGGAAGATATGGTTCAAACAAAAGCTGTTTGGAATACATTCATCTGGTTCGGTGCTATCCTTGGTTTATCTACAGCATTAACAAAAGCTAAATTCTTTGCTTGGCTTGCTACATTCATGCAAACCAACTTGGCACTCGATGTATCTCCACTCGTAGTAGTATTGATTCTTTCCGCTATTAGCGTTGTAATTCGTTACTTGTTCGCTTCTAGTACCGCATATATCGCATCCATGCTTCCTGTATTCTTAACGGTAGGTATGGCAGCCGGTGTTAACCCTGTTATGTTTGGTCTAGTATTGCTTGCTACAAATGCATTTGGTGGTCTCGTAACTCACTACGGTGCATCCCCTGGTCCTATTATCTACTCTGCAGGTTATAATAACTTGAAAGAATGGTGGACTGCTGGTGGTATCCTAGCAATCTTGAGCTGGATTTTACTCTTTGTAATAGGTATCCCTTGGTGGACTTTCATCGGTATGATTTAATCACCATCTAATTTTATACTCATCATTGTTTTTACGGCTTGGGCCAGACTTCGCGACGGTCTGGTCTTTGCCATTTGATATAATTTTTTAGTGAAAGGATGTAACATGGCACAATTAGTGAAAGCTGCGCAAGCAGGCTTCGACGAAAAAAATGATGCATTAGTTACGGTAGAACCGATTGCTAGCGGCATCGAAATCGAATTGACTTCCAAAGTTATGCGTCAATATGGCGACCAAATTAAATCTGTTATTTTGAATACAGTTAAAGAGGCTGGTTTTGACGGTGTAAAAGTAACTGTACAAGATAAAAATGCATGGGATTACACAATTAAAGCTCGCGTGTTGGGCGCATTAGAAAGGGGGAGCAAAGCATAATGGCTAACGATAAAACATTTCCAGAAGTAAAAACTAATCCGCTTACAGAAGCGGCTAAAAAACGTTTATCCCGTTCCATGATGTTCGTTCCTGGTAATACACCAAAAATGATTAACAGTGCTGATATTCACGGCTCTGATTCCATCATGATCGATATCGAAGATTCCGTGCCTATTACAGAAAAAGACACAGCTCGTCTTTTGACTGCAGAAGCATTGAAATCCCGTAAATTCCGCGCTGAAACAGTTGTTCGTATCAACCATCCTACACAAACACCTTATGGTTATGACGATCTTGATGTAATCGTTCCAGCTAAACCTGATATGATTCGTTTACCTAAAACTGAAGACGTATCCGAAGTTGAAATCGTAGCGAAGAAAATTGAAGAAGTGGAAAAGCTAATGGTTGGCCAGAAGGTACAATCAACATTATCGTAGCTATCGAATCCGTTCGTGGCTTATACAATGTTCGCGAAATCTGCCATGGCCCTCGTGTCGTTGCTATCGCTCTTGGTGCTGAAGATTACCGCGCTGACCTTCGCACAGGCAAACATAAACCAGCTGTTGAATTGTTGTTCGCTCGTCAAACAATCCTTCATGCAGCACGCGAAGCAGGTATCCGCGTAATCGATACTGTATTCTCTGACGTGAAAGACCCTCAAGGCTTCCGCGAAGAAGTTGAATTCATTAAAGCATTGGGTTATGACGGTAAATCTTGCATCCATCCAAGCCAAATCAAAATTATTCACGAAGTATTCACTCCTGATGAAAAAGAAATCGCTCATTCCGTTAAGGTATTGAACAGCTATGCTGATGCATTGCGCAACAATAAAGGCGTAATCTCCGTAGATGGTAAAATGATCGATGGTCCTATCGTAGTTCGTGCACAACGCGTAGTTGATAAAGCACGTGCAGCAGGCATTAAAGTTGAATTAGAGGAAGGAGCAGAATACGATGTTAAATAAAGTAGGTCGCGATATCCCAACAAATATCCCAGCACTAGAAGGTCGCGAAGTATATCAAGGTGAATTCGCAATTGAACCTAAGGCAAAACGTGCAGGTAAACCTGTTCATATGAGCCGTGTTGGTACTAATAAAGTTCTTGCTTCCATCGATGAAGCAATCGAAAAAGCTGGCGTAAAAGATGGCATGACATTGTCCTTCCATCACCATTTGCGCAATGGCGACTATGTTATGAAAATGGTTATGGAACGCGTTCAAGCGAAAGGTATTAAAGATATTACAATCGCATCTTCTTCCTTGTCTCCATGCCATGACTTCTTAGTTGAAATGATTCAAGACGGTACTGTTACAGCGCTCGAAACATCTGGTCTTCGCGATCGTCTTGGTAAATTCTTAACACAAAACCCTGGCGTATTAAACGCCCTGTAGTCATTCGTCCTCATGGTGGCCGTGCTCGTGCTATCGAATCTGGCGAAGTTCATATCGATGTAGCTTTCATGGCTGCTCCTACAGCTGACCCTCGCGGCAATGCAACTGGTCGTATGGGTAAATCTGCATGTGGTGCACTTGGCTATGCTAAGGTTGACTCTCACTATGCAGATACAACTGTTATCATCACTGATAACTTGGTTGACTATGTACATAACTATGCCATCCCTCAAACAGATGTAGATTATGTTGTTCCTGTTGAAAGCATCGGCGATCCAGAAGGTATTGCTTCTGGTGCAATTGGCTTCACTAAGAACCCTATTCAAATTAAAATCGCTGAACTAGCTGGTGAATTCCTTGACCAAGCGGGTATCATTAAAGAAGGCTTCGTATTCCAATTGGGTGCTGGTGGTGCTCCATTGACTGTAGCAAAATTTATTGCTGAAAAACTTCGCAAACGCGGTGAAGCTGGTGGCTTTGCTATTGGTGGTGCTACTGGTATCTTGACTGGTATGCTTGAAGAAGGTTTGATCAAAGCTATCTATGATACTCAAACATTCGATACTACTGCAGCTGCATCCTTGGATAAAAACCCTGCACATATCGAAATGTCTGCTTCCATGTACGCTAATCCATGGACAGATTGCACTACAAACTACCTCGACGTAGTATTCCTTGGTGCCACTGAAATCGACCTTGATTTCAACGTAAACGTAATGACAGACTCCAACGGTGTATTGATGGGCGCTTCCGGCGGTCACTCTGATACAGCAGCAGGTGCTAAATGCACAGTTATTACTTGCCCATTGATCCGCGGCCGCTTGCCAATGATCCGTGACAAAGTAGCAACTGTAATCACACCAGGCTCCTCCGTTGACGTACTCGTTACTGAATACGGTATCGCAATCAATCCAGCTCGTACTGATTTGATTGAACGCTTCAAAGATAGCAACTTGCCTATCTATACAATTGAAGAATTACAACAATTAGCATTCGACTTAGTAGGTAAACCAAAAGATATCCCTGTATCTGATAAAGACGAAGATATCATCGCAATCGTAGAATACCGCGATGGCTCTATTATTGACGTGGTTCGTAAACCTCTATAATTGAGTAAGGCTGAGTGTTCGGTAGAATCCGCAACGGTTCCGCCATCGGCTCATCATCCTATGCTGATTAGATAATATAAAGACCCTCTCCATAGTTCTCGGACTTATGGAGAGGGTTTTGCATTTTTATGAAGTGTAGAGCTGTAGGGAGGATAGAGAGATCTTTATATATTAAATATGATGACATGAGTGAAATTTGGACATTCATAAAGTTATAATATCTATATAAAAGAATGTGATTATATATCAGGGGGATATTTATGTATCAATATAGGGCTAATGTAGAATTTGATATAGATGGATTAAAGGACTTTTATATAGATGACTTAATGGACTTTTATATAGATGACTTAATGGAGCAAGAATTAAATATTTACCTAATGGTTGAATGTTGGATTCGAGATTATATTGATATTAATGATATGTATATTAGAATGGTTGAAGATGGACATGACATACTAGAGTGGGAATCTTTTCTTCCGAGTGATTTATCATATCGTAGTTTATTTGTGGCTAGCAATTATAAACTGGGATATAAAAATCAGTGTATTGATTATTTATATGCAAGATTTAAACAAGCTGTAAAGGGTGAACTTATAAGAAATTCTTTAATAGATAGATTAGAAATTGAACGAGTATATCTATTACAAAAACTCTATGCAAATTCTATTAAATTGTAATTATAACATTGATTTTGAGAAGCTTGTAAAACGATGGATGGCGATTTGTAGTACTGAATATCATCCTGTATACTATAAATTAAAAGGTAATGTATTTATTGTATGAAGTTTGTATTATTTAATTTGGAGGTTGATATAATGGGGACTGTATGGAGATTACAAACAAGAACAGATAGTAAAGATGGTAAAAAAATATCTACTTATTGTAGAGAAAAATCTATTGCAGCTGTTGGGTGGAGTATCAATGATGATCAAATAAAAGCGTATAATGCAGAAGCTTTTGATAAAATTCGATCTATCAGAGCTAGTATTAAATCTAAAGATATTTATTATAAGGTTCTTGAAGAGTATAATTTATTCGATATTAAAGCTGGTAAGAAGATAGTTGCCGTAGAGACTTTAGAACGAGTGAAGCCGGGGGACTATATTTGGATGCGTGATAATGGTATATATTACTTAGGTTATGTTGGAAATAATTTAAGGTATGTATATAATCCTAGTATTGACGCACTAGAACATGATGCAGCAAATCAAATAGAAGATGTCGAGTGGAAACCAATTGGTGATGAGAGTCAAGTTCCAGGTGTTATTGCCACAGCATTTATTCGAGGTAGAACTCTTCAACGTGTAAGAAAAGCTTATATGTATGAGTATGCTTCTTTTATTTATAATGGAAAACCTTTAGTGGTAAATGTTGAGTCCAATGAATCTTTAAAACAATCATTTTATAATTGCCTATCTCCATCAGATTGTGAGGATTTGGTTTGCTTGTATTTATATGATAAGGCGAATTATATTGCAATTCCATCTACTAATAAGATAGCTACTGAGTTATATGAATGTGTGTTAGTTAACCCACTTAATGGTAAATTGGCATATCCTCAAGTAAAAAAGGGAGATGTAGAATTAAACACTAATAAATATATTGATTTAGTTAAGAATAATCCGAATAAAGAGGTATATTTATTTTCATCCGAGGACAAAGTTGTAGTGGAGACTCATATAGATGATATACATATTATTTCTTCCGATGAACTTTATAGTTGGGTGAAAGAAAAAATAGAGAAAAATAGTTTTTTAATCCCTGAGGGTATTGTAAAATGGTATAAATTAATACACTCATCAGAAAAATAGTTAAAAATTAGGAGAGAGCATATGAGCCAAGTATTTAAACAAGATCTAACAGATAACTCCGTTCGTCCTGGTGGTTTGTTTTTCGTTGAGTTATTAATGCCAAAGCAGTGTGATATGCCTAGCCGCGATACAATGGTTGATGTATTTACAAAGCATTTAGGCCCTGTTGATTGCTTTAGTTATGGAGCTGAGTCTGCTGGTTTTGCACCTCAGAATTATAAGGTTCATTATGAAGATAATGATGCAGAGGTTCCACCAACATTGATGATTACCAAATGTGAGAAAATCGACAAACCTGTACTAGATGATTTGAGCGCAGTCAGGTGTGGGATTGTCCAAATGTCGATGAGTTGTTAGATGAGTGCCAATATAGAGTATTTGCTACCGATATGTTAGCCTCTGGTTTAGCGGCCAAAGAACGTGCAGATATGCTTGTAAAGTATGTAGATGCATTACTAGAATTATATCCGTCTTGTAAAGCCGTTGTATTTGGACCATCTCGTAAGTTCTTAAGTCGTGAATCGATTGAAAATCATCCAGACAAAGAGGTAACTCGTTTTATGTATTATGCTGTAAATGTGCGTTATTTTAGTATTCAAGGTACCAATGATATGATGGTAGATTCTGTGGGTATGAGTACATTATTTTTACCTGATTTACAGTATCACTTTCACGGTGTAGATCCTAATCATGTAGTATTTCATGCTTATAATGTGTTGAATTATATTTTCGAACATGATAATCTAATAGGTGATGGGGAAACCATTGCGGGGTTACAAAATGGTGAGATGAATCAGGATATTCAGTGGAAAGTACAATATGAGGATTCTCTAATTCAACCGATTCGAGAGGTTCTAGATATTAATATGGGAGAATATGCAGCGGGCACTCGTTAGTTGTTAATCTATGAAAGGTGTGAACAGTATGAGTGATCAACGTATTTTTGACATGAAACTTGTGAAAGTTGAAAGTTTGGAGAAGGCTGTTAAGACGCCATTTTATCAAACTGATTCCACAGGAGGTTCAGTATGGGTTATTAAACCTGGTCAAACCTTACCAAAACATTATCATCATCACTCTGATGATATATGGGTTATATTGCAAGGAACAGGGGTGTTTTATCCAACGCCGGATACAGAGGTGCCTTTTACAAAAGGGCAAGTTATAGTATCTAAAAAAGGTGAATGTCATGGTGCAAAAAATACTGGAACAGAAGATGTTGTATTTGTAAGTATCGTTGCTCCTGTGCCTGCTGATTATGACCCTGTTAGTAGTAATTAATATGAAAGCTCTTTTAGAATAAAATTGAAATCAGTTGAATTTATAAAAAAATGGTTTGATACAATATATTTTCGTGGCGGAGAATAAGAATTTTTAGTATAATATATAGATAGATAACAAACTATATAAACTACAAATAGCAAGGAGGTTCTTATGAATCCATATATGACACAAACGCCAAATGCTAATGATGTAGCATTGGTAGAAAGTATTGTATCTCAACGGTTAAAGGGCTCTATTTTATGGATGGTTGTTGGTTTATTGACCACATTGGGTATTGGTATTGCGACGCTAATGAATCCGTCCTGGGCGCGCTTTGCAGCTAGTAATTTTAATATTTTATTGATTGCAGAAGTAGCGGTGGTATTCTTGTTTAGCATGCGCACGTATAAGGCCAATGTTATGTCCCTATATGCGATGTTCTTCATCTATAGTGCATTGAATGGCGTTACCTTATCACTTGTTTCGTTAGCATATGGCATCATGGAAGCTACTGTACCAGCATTGATTGGGGCATTGGCGTTCTTCGTTGCCTTTTCTATTGTAGGCCTTACGACTAAGAAGAATTTAGCCGGATTAACACCGTACTTAGTGGCTGCTATATTTGGTATGATTATCGTAAGTCTTGTGTTTATGGCAGCATCGTATTTTTCGATTCCATATCTTAGTTCCATTAGTTATAGTACAATTAGCTTGATTCTTGGCTACGTTGGGGTCGTGGTATTTTCCATCTTTACGGCTGTTGATATGAACATGATTAAAAACAGTGTTACTCAATTGGCACTATCTGAAGATGAAACGATTTTAGATCGTATTGAAATTGCTGGTGCACTTAGCTTGTATCTCGATTTCATTAACTTGTTCTTATCTTTGTTGCGTATCTTTGGTAATAGACGCTAATATCTGAATAGTGTATGTGAAAGCACCTTATATACTGTTAGAAATCTTTATGGAGATTTTACATAACAGATATAAGGTGCTTTTTGTATGTTACATATTCTAATTCGTTATTCCTATATTCTATATAATATCATTGACAGAGGACATTTGTTTTTTTAATATATTATGGTACGTATCATATAGTAAGTAGAAAGGATTCATATGAACTCATCATCTGTACCAGAGCCTCAAAGTGGGGCCATCGATTTCAAGGATTTACAAGGCGGCGCATGTTGCATGTCATCCTACCATTATTTATTGTTTCTATTATTGCCTTTTTAGACCGCGTGAATATCGCTTATGCAGGTTTGACCATGAAAGAGAATTTACCATGGTTAACACCAGAAATATTCGGTATGGGCGCAGGTATATTCTTTATTGGCTATGTTTTATTTGAAGTCCCTGCATCTCTGTTAGCATCGAGATTTAATGCGATGCATTGGGTAGCGCGTATCATGTTTAGTTGGGGCGTTGTATGTGTCCTCATGACGACAATGACTACGGAGTGGGAGTTCTTCTTATATCGATTCTTGTTAGGTTTATGTGAAGCGTCATTATATCCGGTTATCTATTCTTTATTGATACCTAATTGGTTTTTACCGAGAGAACGGGCAAAGGCAATTTCCTTAATGCTTACATCTCTATTATTCTCTAACATTATCGGCGGTCCATTAGCAGGCGTATTGCTCGATACGACATTTTTTGGATTACATGGATGGCGTACGTTGTTTATTGTAGAAGCATTACCAGCCGTTATCTTTGCTTTCATTTTTGCATTCTGGATGAAAGAAAAACCAGAAGAAGCCGCTTGGGTAACTGATGCAGAGAAAGAATATATCAAAGAAGAGCTTACTAAGGAAGAAGCTGAAAAACAATCCGTAAAGAAATACACAATTTGGCAAGCCTTGAAAGATCCAAAGGTATTGCGATTAGCATTAATTTATTTCTTGTGGGTTATTGGGTTCTGGGGATTCAGTTTCTGGATGCCACAAGTGCTTAAAAGCTTATCTGGATGGCCACCAAGTGTTGTAGCGTGGTCGATTGCTATTCCAATGAGTGCCGCCTTATTGGTACAAGTGTTCTGTGGCTACTCCTCAGAGAAACGAAATGAAACGTTGGCATGTGGCGACCACATTATTTGTTGGTACCATAGGTTTTATTGCTACACCACATAGTCCATCACCTGAAATTAGCTTGTTATTCATCTGTTTAACGGCTGTAGGCGTATATGGCGGCATGGGCGTATGGTGGACAATGCCGACTACATTCCTATCTGGCGCTGCTGCAGCAGGTGCAATGGGGCTCATAAACTCATCCGGTAATATGGGGGGCTGGGTAGGACCTTATATGCTTGGTTTTATTAACGGTCACACTGGTAGCTTTACTTACGGTTACTATGTAATGGGCGCATGCATGTTCTTAGCAGGCCTGCTAGTATTAACTTTACCAAAATCCATGGAACACAAGGATGACTAAGTAGTCCTGCATCGAATCTCAAAATTAAAAGAGCTATATCTTTAATACGTTCACATTGTAGCGAATGTATGAGGTATAGCTCTTTTTCTTTAGTAATAATGCTGTTTTATGTATAATAAGAGTAATAGAATCTACAGGATAAAAAAAGAGAGGATAATATGTATAGAACGTTATTTTAGCAACCGTATTAGCAACTTTCACAATAGGCGTATCTGTTGGACAAGGTTCGAGTAATCTTACCGCCGGAACTTTATAATGATATAATATGTCGATTAAAAAATATAAATAGATTTTATAAAAGGTGACACATTAGCTCTTACCTTTTATATTGTACAATAATTCGTGAAAGGTGGTAATGAAAATGAAAAAAGAAATCTTAGTATTTATCTTCAATGGATATGCAGATTGGGAGCCCGCATATGTGTGTGCTGAATTAAATTCCTCTGATACAGACTATATTGTGAGGACAATCAGCCTTGACAAAAATCCCAAAGTTTCAATGGGAGGTTTTCATGTTTTGCCCGATTATTCCATAGCCGACTACCCTGCGAATTTTAGCCTGTTGATTTTGGCTGGGGGGAAGGCGTGGGCAGAACAAAAGAATAATGAAGTATTACCCCTTGTTGAATATGCGGTTAGTAATCATATTCCAGTTGGGGCAATCTGTAATGCAGTCAACTTTATGGCTGAAAATGGTTTCTTGAATGAAATCAAGCACTCCGGCAACACCCTTGAATTTATGAAATCACAAGCACCGCATTACAAGGGTGATAAGAATTTTTTGGAGGAGCAAGCTGTTTGTGACGCAAATATTATTACTGCTAATGGTTCGGGTACATTAGAATTTGCGAAAAAAATATTAACGTTGCTAAACGCAAAATCAGAACAGGCTATTACGGATTGGTATAACCTCAATAAGTATGGTTTTTATCAATAAATAAGACGATAGATAAACTACAGAAGCAATTGAAGCCTATGTTAGGTAACTATTATATATCAGCTTATTACGTAGATTCTAATATTCTCACTCATGACGAGGGTGCTCCATGAAAATCAGTATGGAGCAGAAAAGCTTATAGTAGTGACAGGCTTTGGATATCAAAAGGAGATAGAATATTGAAAGCGTGTAGACCTAAGTTTGATGAAATTACATCATTTGATGAATTTAAAAAATATTATTGGTATCGTGATGAACTTTCACAAATATGTAAATCATTAGGATTAGAATATAGGGGAACAAAAACAAGAACTCAATTATATTATTGAGCAGTATTTTAAAGGCGATTTAATTAAAAAAACTTCAATAAAAAATAGAAGAACGCAAGTGGAAACTATTACTTTAGATACACCATTACTTGAATGTAATTTTTCCTTTAATACGAAGTTTAGAGAATATTTCTCTGATTTAATAGGTGTTTCACGATTTAAATTTAATGCTGATATGGCTACTGCCTGGAGAAAAGTAAAAAGTGAAAAAAATACAAGCTTTACAATTGGAGATTTGCTGAAAGTATATTATGGTGAATCAGATTATGCAAAGTATGACAATTCGGTTTGTCAATGGAATCAATTTTTTAAGGATTTTTGTGCAGATGAATGCAGTTGCAATTATTCGAATAAATTAAAAAGTAGCATCTATTATTTGGAAAGAAGTTAGAGATTCAAAAAATGAAAAAATTTATTCAAATAATCTTTTAACTGAATATGCATATAAATTAGAAGCGTATCGCAAGTAGAAAAAATTCGTCATTGCAGAGACGTATGGGGCAACAAGTAATTAGATCTATAAAAGAATAACGACAAAAGCACCTTATATCCTATGAGAAGAGTCATTTGTGATGACTTTTGTGTAGATATAAGGTGCTTTTATTTATTCCTGATTTCTTTATTGACTTTATTTTTTTACATCCGGTACCTTGCCAGGATTCATATCTAGGTTAAGGTCTGTGGATTTTAATGGATTAGGATCTCCATCAGGAGCGATAACCTTGAGTTCTGGATGTAACCATTCCAGTTGTTTTAGTTCCCAATCATATCTAGCACCATCATTTTGTAATTGGCGGATATATTTCTGTAGTTCCTCGATTTGATCGCTATGTTTATTCGCCATGCCTTCTAAAATATATAGGCGTCCAGCTACACTGTCCACGGTTGAACCGTCGTGATCTTCATCGACGCGCCATTGTAGTTCCGATATTTGAACCTGCTGAATGATGATGACGATGATGAGAACTATGATAACTGCCCACATGGGCGTTTCCTTAGCTATCAAAAGGGCCCGCAATTTAGTTGCGAGCCCAGATGGTTTGTTCATTATTTATGAGCCTCCAATTGTAGACCAGGTAATGGCAATTTGGAGTTTACGAAGTCTAACCACAAGCGAGAAGCGTGGGAGAGGTAATGACCTTTTTTCCAGATTACATATAAGGTATGGATAATTTCCGGAACGAGAGGTCGTACGACAACCTTGGACCCAACCTCTGTGTTCTCGCCAACCTCAGGGCAGAGGCGAGATGGTAATAAGGCGATGGCAAGATCTGCACTTACTGTTTGTAACATGAGGTCACGTTGGCTTGTTTCAAATACGATATGAGGTTGGAACCCTGTATGTTTACAAGCTTTAATGATTTCATCATGTAAATTGAAATCATCTTTGTGAAGTACGAAGGATTCATCTGAAAGCATATCCAATCGAATTTCTGGTTCCTTCGCAAGTGGGCTAGTTTTAGGAACGATAACGGATAATGGGTCAGATGTGAGATAGAAGGATTCAAATTCCTTAGGATTTGGTTTCGTACAGATGATACCGATATCAATCAAACCTTCTTGTACACTGATTTCGACCTTCTTAGAACCTTGTTCATATAATTCTAAATCGATTTGTGGATATACCTTTTTAAATTCACCTAAAAGTTGTGCAAAGATTGGTGCATCGGTAATAGGTGGGATACCAATTCGGATGGAGCCTTGCTCCAAACGAAACTCGTTTTCAAAATCTGTTTTTAAATGTTCAAACATAAATACAACACGTTTAGCATGTGTTAAAAAGATGGTACCTCCATCAGTGAGTTCTACGGATTTAGCATTACGCATGAAGAGAACAACACCAAGTTCGTCTTCTAAGGCTTTAATTGTACGGCTAATCGCGGATTGTGAGATGTGTAAGTTTCTTGCTGCTTTACTAAAACTCTTTTGATCAGCCACTTCTACGAAGTATTTTAAATGGTGGAAATCCATAACTAACCCCCTAATATATAAAAGATATTACAAACCAAATTTAAAAATTGATTTTGATAAATGAGAATAATTATTACTAAAATGCAATTAGCTATTACTTTAAGTAAAGCATGAATAGCGATATTGGCAAGGCGCCAAGCACTGTATGTATTGCGTTGATATAGCCCACCACGTTATAATGAGTTTATAGGGCTATATCAAGTTATGATATTAGGAATTATGGTTGTGCCCACTACAAAATAGTTTGTACTACATAATGCCATAAATATATATAACATATATATTATTGCATTATTTTTTCATGTACGCAAGTTTGTAATGGTTGTTATTCCTAAACATAATGATAGATTAAGCAAGTGTTCTATTTTTGCTAAATGCTTAAGGAGGCAATAATCACATGAGTCGTAAATTTAAAACTATGGACGGCAACCAAGCGGCTGCTCACGTTTCTTATGGTTTTACAGAAGTTGCTGCGATTTACCCAATCACTCCATCTTCTCCAATGCCAGAACACATTGACGAATGGGCTGCATCTGGTCGTAAAAACATCTTCGGTAACACTGTTCAAGTTGTAGAAATGCAATCTGAAGCAGGCGCTGCTGCTGCTGTTCACGGTTCCTTGCAAGCTGGTGCATTAACAACAACTTTCACATCTTCCCAAGGTTTGTTATTGATGCTTCCTAACTTATACAAAGTAGCAGGCGAATTACTTCCAGGCGTATTCCAAGTAGCTGCTCGTGCATTAGCTGCACATGCATTGGCTATCTTCGGTGACCACCAAGACGTAATGGCTGCTCGTGCAGCTGGCTGCGCTATGCTTGCAGAATCCTCCGTACAAGAAGTAATGGACTTGTCTGCAGTAGCTCACTTAACAGCTATTAAAACTCGTGTACCGTTCATCAACTTCTTTGACGGTTTCCGTACATCCCATGAAATTCAAAAAATTCAAATCTGGGACTATGAAGAATTAAAACCATTAGTAGATATGGAAGCAGTTCAAGCATTCCGTAAAAAAACGCTTTTGAACCCAGATGCTCCTGTAACTCGTGGTACTGCAGAAAACCCTGACGTTTACTTCCAACATCGTGAAGCATCCAATAAATTCTACTTGAACGTTCCTGACGTTGTAGAACACTACATGAACGAAATCAACAAATTGGCTGGTACTAACTACCAATTGTTCAACTACGTAGGTGCTCCTGATGCAACTGACGTAATCGTTACTATGGGTTCCTCCGCACAAGTAGTAGAATCCACTGTAAATTACTTAAATAAATTGGGCCGTAAAGTTGGTTTCATCAACGTTCACTTGTTCCGTCCATTCGCAACAGATCGTTTGTTGAAGGCTCTTCCTCAAACTGTAGAACGCATTGCTGTTCTTGACCGTACAAAAGAACCAGGCGCTTTGGCTGAACCATTGTTCTTAGACGTTCAAGCTGCTGTAGTTGACGGTGGCCGTAACATCAAAGTTATCGCTGGTCGTTATGGTTTGAGCTCCAAAGACGTTATCCCTGCAGACATCGTTGCTGTATTCGATAACTTAGCTGCTGACAATGGCAAGAAATTCTTCACATTGGGTATCAATGATGATGTTACATTCTTGTCCTTAGATCGTGCTGAAGGCGTAGAAGTTGAAACTCCTGGTTTGACTGAATGTAAATTCTGGGGCTTCGGTTCTGACGGTACTGTAGGTGCGAACAAATCCGCTATCAAAATCATCGGCGACCACACTGACTTGTATGCACAAGCATACTTCGATTACGACTCCAAAAAATCTGGTGGCGTAACAATGTCTCACCTTCGTTTTGGTACTAACCCAATTAACTTACCTTACTTGATTACTGAACCTCAATTCGTAGCATGTCACCGTCAATCCTACGTACATGAATACGACTTACTTCGCGGTATCAAAAAAGGCGGTACATTCTTATTGAACTGTACTTGGTCCCCTGAAGAATTGAGCGAACATTTACCTGCTAAATTACGTCGTCAAATCGCAGAAAAAGAATTGAACTTCTACATCATCAATGCTGCGAAAATCGCTGCTGAAATCGGCTTAGGCGGTCGTATCAACATGGTAACTCAAGCTGCATTCTTCAAATTGACTGAAATCATCCCTGTAGATGACGCTATCAAATACTTGAAAGAATCCGTAGTTACTTCCTATGGTAAAAAAGGTCAAAACATCGTTGACATGAACAACGCTGCTATCGACCAAGGCGTTGGTGCTCTTGTAAAAGTAGACGTTCCAGCTGACTGGAAAAACGCTGTTGATGAAGGCGGTCACAAAGCTAAACCAGGCTGTGAATCCTGCCCATCTTTCGTTCAAAATATTGCACAACCAATCAATGCACAAGCTGGTTATGATCTTCCTGTATCCACATTCGCTGGTTACGAAGATGGTACATTACCTGCTGGTACTGCTAAATTTGAAAAACGCGGTCCTGCATTGTTCGTTCCAAAATGGATGCCAGAAAACTGTATCCAATGTAACCAATGTTCCTTCGTATGTCCACATGCTACAATTCGTCCAGTATTGGCAACTGAAGCAGAAGTGGCTGCAGCTCCAGAACATTTCGATACAATCCCTGCATTGGGCGCTAAAGACCTTCAATTCCGTATCGCAGTATCCCCATTAGATTGCTTGGGTTGCGGTAACTGCGTTGATATCTGTCCAGCTCCTAAGGGCAAAGCTATCGTAATGACTTCTATCGATTCCGAAATCGAACAAGCTGAAGCTTGGAACTACGCTGTTAACCTTCCTGTAAAAGAAAACCCTATGAAGAAGGAAACTGTTAAAGGTTCCCAATTTGAACAACCATTGTTCGAATTCTCCGGTGCTTGTGCAGGTTGTGGTGAAACTCCATACGCTAAATTGTTAACTCAATTGTTCGGTGACCGTATGATGATTGCAAATGCTACTGGTTGTTCCTCCATTTGGGGTGCTTCCATGCCAGCTTCTCCATACACAACTAACCAACAAGGTCAAGGTCCTTCTTGGGCAAACTCCTTGTTCGAAGATAATGCTGAGTATGGTTACGGTATGTACATCGGCGTTAAAAAAGTTCGTCAACAATTAGCAGAAGTGGCAGCGAAAGCAGCTGAAACTGCTACTGGCGAATTGAAAGAAGCATTGGAACAATGGCTTGAATTCGCTAACCTTGGTGCAGCTACTCGTCAACGTTCCGAACGTTTAGTAGCAGCAATCGAAGCTGAAGGTGCTACAACTCCAGAATTGAAAGAAATTCTTGATAAAAAACAATTCTTAATCAAACGTTCTCACTGGATCTTCGGTGGTGACGGTTGGGCATACGATATCGGTTTGGCGGTGTTGACCATGTATTAGCTTCTGGCGAAGACATCAACATCTGGGTATTCGATACTGAAGTATACTCCAACACTGGTGGTCAATCTTCCAAATCTACTCATGAAGCTGCTGTAGCTCAATTCGCAGCATCTGGTAAACGTACTAAGAAGAAAGACCTTGGCATGATGGCTATGTCTTATGGTTATGTATACGTAGCACAAGTAGCTATGGGTGCAGATAAAAACCAATTGATGAAAGCTGTTACAGAAGCTGAAGCTTATCCAGGTCCTTCCTTGATCATCGCTTACAGCCCATGTATCAACCATGGTATCAAAGCTGGTATGGGTAAAGCTCAAGAAGAACAACGCAAAGCAGTTGCTTGTGGTTACTGGGATCTTTACAGATACAACCCTCAACTTAAAGCTGAAGGTAAAAACCCATTCTCCTTGGATTCCAAAGAAGGCAACTACGACGAATTCCAAAACTTCCTTAAAGGTGAAGTTCGTTATGCTTCCTTGGCGAAAGCTGCTCCTGACGCTGCAGAAGAATTATTCGCTAAATGTGAAGAAGACGCTAAAGAACGTCGCTTAAGCTATGTTCGCTTACAAAAAGGTTTCGAAGAAGTTAAATAATTAATTTCTCTAAACTGCATATACAAGAGGCATCCTCATTGAGGATGCCTCTTTTGCATCTATCATCCTTATGAATAGGTGTATAGTACACATGATTTTGGTATAATAGATAGTATATATGTGTATTATTCATGTATTGTTTATACAATATATGTTTTTAACAATAGAGGATATTATGACTACGAATACAAATGACGTACAACAAACCATTTATAGTGAATTAGGCTATAAATCTATGCCATTCCCATATACCACACCAGCTACTCTTGAAGCCTATGCGGCTCTCGTGGGTATTTCAGCACCTAACCCTAAAACTGCAAGAGTATTAGAATTGGGAGCAACCTATGGTGGCAATATTATCTCCCAAGCATTATTTAATCCTGATGCAACATTCGTAGGTATTGAGCTTTCACAAGAACAAGTTGAAAGGGCAATGAAGTGATTGCGAATGCAGGGCTAACAAATGTTTCCTTAGTTCAATCTGATATTGCATCTATTGGTAGTGAAATTGGTACCTTTGATTACATTATCGCCCATGGTGTGTATTCTTGGGTCGATGACGGTGTTAAAGATGCATTGTTGCGCCTTATCGATGAACATTTAGCAGAGGATGGAATTGCCTACATTTCTTATAATACCTATCCAGGTTGGCATACGATGGACGAAGTACGTCAGTTAATGATGTTCAGCAACCGTGATAAAGCTCAGTTTAATCATAAGGAAAAGGTACTGCATGGCAAAACGGTTGGTAGTATCGTAGGTAGTCAAATTTTAAAATATGACAATCTAAAGGAACGAAATAGTAAATTCCTTGGTGCTCTTCGTTCTGTTATGCAAAAAGATGAATACTATGTTGGTCACGATCATTTAGAGCCAAACAATGACCCTGTATATTTCTATCAATTTAATGACCATTTAGGAGCGCATAATTTGGCATACCTATGTGATGCTGATTTAACTTTATCTATGGTGCGTAGCTTTGATGCTGATATTGCGGATACACTAGATAAACTCGCACCTAATGACCATGTAGATCAAGAGCAGTATTTAGACTTTATGCTAGATACGACCTTTAGAAAATCTATTATATGTAAGGCTAAGCACGCAGAATCTGTAACATACGACATGGGAAATCCTGAACTTGTGAATTCTGTACCTATGCGAACCATTATTAACAGCTTTACCTATACAATTCTCTTCAATGAAGAAGCATTGTCCATGTTTGAAAATGATATCGTGCGCGATACATTCCAGTCCATTATTAAGGATGGCGGTCAGTTTAATATGATCGAGGCTTTAGCCATTGTGAAAGCTGCTAATGATGCTGCTAAGGGCGATGATGAAAGCCTAGAAACCGCTGTTAATGCGTTATATGTTGCGATGGCAGAACATATCGTACGCGGTGGCCTACGTTTCTTGAAACATCCACATCCTAAAGCTTACTATATGGAGGGCCAATCTTTTGTGCCTGCTAGATTTACTAAGTTTGTGAAAGCTTTAGTTGAATCTGGTACAGACATTATGTATGGGGCTACCTCTGAAAATGAAGCCGTAGAAAATCTATCTGATGAAGATTTGATGTTTATGGAAATCCTCAATAAACCAAAGGCAAAATCTACTATCGTTAACGCGATTAAGAAGAATATCTTTGGTGGTGCGCAAGCTGGTCAGGCAAAGAATCAAACGGCTATGGCTGAGGCATTCTATGCTGAGTTGACGAAACGCATGGAAACATTAGGCTATTTAGAAAATAAAATTAAATAAGTTTCTTTCCCGTGTAGCACGATGATAAGGTGCGATAGGGTATATAGATAAAGGCTAATTCTCGATATATAGAATTAGCCTTTATTTTTTTATATTCAATATTTTTCTTTTTTTATTTTATAAATATTACATTTTGTTATGTTAAGTTGCATAAAAAGATATAGGAAAGATGAAGAAATGAATGAAAAATACATGAAGTAAACATGACTTTTATGATATACTTTGTATGAGTGATTTTGTGTACATGTATCAATATGGTCATAGTAGGCCATATTTTGTTGTTAGTTAGTATAAGTATATTGTAAAAGGAGCTTTCCATGGCATCTAAAAAGGCAGTACTAGTATATATACTAGAAATCCTACGAGATGAAACAGATGCAAATCATACATTATCTCAAGAGGAAATTCGTAGCATTTTAGCGAAGAAATATGAATTGACGGTAAGATCGTAAAACCTTAGGTCGTCATCTAAATGATTTATATGAATCTGGTAATTTTAATATTGAGTGTGAAGAATCCGCACTAGGTACAGATGGATCGATTCGTCGCACCAATTTTTATATGATTCATCCCTTTGAAGAGGCTGAGTTACATTTGTTAATTGATGGCCTATTAGCGTCACGTCATATTAGTGCCAATCAGCGTAAAGATTTGATTGATAAGGTATCTGCTTTGGGCGGTCGTTATTTTAAATCCCATGGAAAACAAATTAAGAGTACATCTGATTCTCTTGTGAGAAGTCAGGACCTATTCCTAAATATTGATCTCATTGAAAAAGCGGTGACGGAAGGGAGAAAAATTTCGTTAGTCTATTATCAGCCTAGTACGGATAATAAATTATATCCTAATCTTGATTATGCAGGTAATGAACGGAATTATATTTTTAATCCCTACCAATTAGTCTCTAGTCGAGGATTCTACTACTTGGTAGGCAATCACGATAACCATGATGACATGTCCACACTCCGTGTGGATCGCATTGGCAACATTAAATTATTGGATATTCGCCGTAAACCATTGCGGGATATCCAAGGCTATCAGCATCAAAATACCTTTGATGTAGAGGCCTACATGAAGGAACATATCTATATGTTTGGTGGTGAATCTGTAACGGTAATATTTGAAGCCAAACGCAGTATCGTAAACCAAATTCTTGATTGGTTTGATGGAAATGTAAAATTCATAAACGAGACGCCTCAAAAGGTGGAATGTCGTGTTCATGTCAATCGAGAGGCTTTCAAATATTGGGCACTACAATATATGCAAAGTGTGAAAGTATTATCACCTGCATCACTGGTGTTCGATGTACGTGAAGCCATTCGTGATGGATTAGCACAATATGTACAAAAAAAGATGGGCAATAATTATAACAGCCCTTCAGTATTAAAAAAGGAGCTATTGAGAAATCAATAGCTCCTTTTGTGCACTCTTAGAGAATATGTAATTTTTTTCTGCTTCTTTATAATCTTTTTAGTACAGGGCGTGGAGGTAATTTGTCTAAAAATGCTGACAATGTAAATCGCAATGGATGAGAATAAAAATCCTGGTACGATTTCATAGAGTCCAAAGAAGGCAAATTGTTTCCAAATGAGGACTGTAAGACCACCCACGACGATACCGGCAATACAACCACGGCGTGTCATGCGTTTCCAGAATAGGGAGAAGATGATAGCAGGACCAAAGGCGGCACCAAAGCCAGCCCATGCGTAAGCAACCATTGTAAGGATGAGGCTATCTGGATTTAATGCTAAGAAAATGGATATAGCCGCTACCAACAATACAACAATACGGCTTACAAGCACGAGTTCTTTGTCGGTTGCCGTTTTGTGAATGATATTAGCATAGAAATCATTAGCAATAGCAGAGGCTGTTACTAATAGTTGAGCGGATGCAGTACTCATGATAGCTGCAAGCACAGCAGACCAGATGAGGCCAGCCATAAATGGCGTAAATAAACGTTCCGTCATAACGAGGAATATCGTTTCTGCATCTGTACCAACCAATTTTTCTGGTAGCATATATACGTGACCGATGAGGCCTACGAAAATAGCAGCTAATAAGGAAAGGATAACCCAAACCATAGCAATATTGGTAGATTTTTTTAGTTCCTTTGCATCGGAAATCGCCATGAAGCGAACTAGGATATGTGGCTGACCGAAGTAGCCAAGCCCCCAACCAAGGGATGAGATGATGCCGATAACAAGGGCAAACATATCACTTGTATCACCCCAAAGGTTTAAGCCTTGAGGAAATTCGCTTTGAATGAGTTGCATCGTATCAATAGGACCACCTAAGTACATAGCCGCCGTAATAGGTACAGCTAAGATGGCGAAGAACATCAACGCACCTTGAATACAATCCGTCCACGATACGGCGAGGAAACCACCGAGGAATGTGTAGAATACTACAATGCCCGCCGTAATAAAGAGGGATACCGTATAGTCCAAACCGAAGATGGTATTAAATAATTTACCCCCTGCTACAAATCCAGACGATGTGTAGATGAGGAAGAAATTAAGATGAACAATGCGGAAATAACAGCTACCGAATGGGATTGATCGTGGAAACGATTTTTCAAATAATCCGGCAATGTTAAGCTATCACTGGCTACCTCCGTATGGTTACGCAATCTACGGGATACGAACCGCCAGTTGGCCCAGGTGCCCAAGGTAAGCCCTACGGCAATCCATACACCGGAAATACCTGTAGTATAGGCAAGACCTGGTACACCCATGAGCATCCAACCACTCATGTCTGATGCTTCTGCACTGAGTGCCGTAATCCACGGTCCCAGCTGTCTACCGCCTAGTATATAGTCCCCAATACTGTTCGATTTGCGATAGTAGTAGACACCGATGTACATCATCAGTCCTAAATACAAGGCAAAGGCGATTATGATCATTATGTTGTTGTGTGTCATGCCTATATAAAACCTCCTTAGGGTTGTTCACCACGTTAAAATATATACTAATTATTGTATCATAAATTGCCATTCTATAGGATATGTAAATCATATAATTTATTGGTAAATATTGATGATATTGTTAAAATTACTAAACAGTATTATATGAAAATAATTCAAAAAATACCTCAAAAAATGATACAATAAATAGACACGATATTTCATTTTGATATGGCATATAACATTGTTAATTTTGTACACATAGGAAAGGAGGTATACCGATGGAGGCTATTAATTCTCGTGATAGAGCGTTACAACTACTGCAAACCTACTTTGGGTATACATCCTTTCGGCCCGCTCAAGAGTCTCCTGTAGAGTCTTTATTAAAGAACGAGGATGTAGTGGCCATCATGCCTACTGGGGCAGGTAAATCGATATGCTTTCAAATTCCAGCTCTTTGTAAATCGGGGCTTACCGTCGTATTCTCGCCCTTAATATCTTTGATGAAAGACCAAGTTGATGGCTTGGTAGATCAAAATATACCGGCTGCCTTAATCAATAGTACATTAACGCAAACAGAATTTAATAAGACCATGTACGATGTACGTAGTGGGAATATTAAATTATTATATATTGCACCAGAGCGATTAGGTTCCAATTTTTTCTGCAATGTGTTACGCTCTATGCCTATCTCTCAAGTCATTGTTGATGAAGCGCATTGTATTTCGCAATGGGGCCATGATTTTAGACCTTCCTATCGATTGATAGGTGATTGGTTAGCTAGTTTGCCTAAGCGTCCCGTAGTGGGGGCTTTCACAGCGACGGCTACGAAGGCAGTAGAAAATGATATTAAAAAATTATTAGGTCTCGATCATGCGAATGTGTATGTTACAGGATTTGATAGGCCGAATTTATCGTTTTCCGTCGTGCGCACACCAAAGCGCATGGATTATGTAGTCGATTATGTGCGGCGTCATAGTCATGAAAATGGTATCATCTATTGCTCTACGCGCAAGGATGTAGAACGAGTCTACGATAATTTGACCCGTGCCGGAATCCAAACCGGATATTACCATGCCGGATTATCCGATGAGATGCGCAAAGATATGCAAAATAAATACGCCTTCGACCAATTACAAGTTATGGTAGCTACCAACGCATTTGGCATGGGCATCGATAAGAGTAATGTGCGGTATGTATTGCATTACCAAATGCCGCGTAATATGGAGTCCTATTATCAAGAGGCGGGCCGTGCTGGACGCGACGGCGCACCAGCGGAATGTATTCTGCTCTATAGTGGGCAAGATGTGCGCGTTCATAAGTATTTGATTGAACAAGGTCATTTAGAACCACAGCGTGAGCAGGTAGAACTTAGAAAACTGCAGTCCATGATTGATTACTGTTTTTGTAGTACTTGCCTAAGAAAATATATGCTCGCCTATTTTGGTGAAATCGTTCCGTGGCTCGAATGCAGTAACTGCAGTTCCTGTAATACAAAGGGGAACGTGTTAATGTTACGAAAGAGGCAAAGGCCATATTCCGTGCCATTATCGCCACCGAGGAGCGGTATGGTGCCTCTATGATTTCGTCCATCGTGCGCGGAGAACGGACTGACCGCATTACGCGAGCAGGTCTTGATGCATTATCTGTATTTGGGTATTTATCGGATGTAGGGGATAAGGAGATTAAGGGCCTTATACAACAATTTGTGGCCTCTGGATACCTGCGGAGTTCTATGGGGAAATATCCGGTGTTATCCGTCACCGCCGGTGCAGAAGAGGTACTAGCAGGGCATAAAGAGGTAGAAGAAATTAGGCAAGAGGTTATCGTGCCATCTCGTAAAACGAAAAAATCAGCCTCTATCTCTCGCTCCGAAGTACCCCGTTCTGGTTCTGGTGGGCTATTTGAACATTTACGTCAACATCGCAAACAACTGGCATCGCAACTTAGTGTGCCGCCGTATATTATATTCCCTGACACGGTGCTTATCGATTTAGCCAATATACGGCCAAAAACATTAGGTGAGTTTGGCAATATAAAGGGCGTAGGGGAAGCAAAATTAAAGAAATATGGACTTTCATTTTTAGAGGCCATTTCACAATATAAGGGGTAACAAATTGGCGTTTCTATAACGCTATATTGAGTGATTTCTAATATGACTAGGGGGAACTATGAGCTCAGCGGATACACAATATCTCAATATTATTGAAAATATATTAGATCATGGCATATATGGTCAAAATAGAACAGGCATAGCCACATATAAATTGCCACAACAAATTATGCAGTTTGATTTACAAGAGGAATTTCCAATTTTAACTACAAAATTTGTGGCTTTCAAAACAGCTGTAAAGAATTGTTATGGATTTGGCAAATGCAGTCCAATGATGTACGTAAATTACAAGATATGAATGTCCATGTATGGGATGAATGGATGCGCGAAGATGGGACTATTGGTAAGGCCTATGGTTATCAAATTGCTAAATACAAACAATTGGATAATCTCATCAAAACTATAAAAGAGGATCCAGATAGTCGCCGCATGATTGTTACATTATGGAATATTGAGGATTTGCCTGATATGGCTTTGCAACCTTGTGCGTATGAAACATTGTGGGATGTAGGCAATGGTTATTTAAACTGCATGCTCATCCAACGCAGTGGTGATATGGGGCTTGGTGTTCCATTTAATACGGCTCAATATGCAGCGCTCTTATGTATGATTGCCCAAGTGACTGGCTTGAAGCCTGGTAAGTTTACTCATGTTATTAATAATGCACATATTTACGAAAATCATGTGGATGCATTGCGCGAGCAATTGTCTCGTCGAGATCAAGCGTTGCCAGCTCCAAAAATTCGTGTAAATTCAGATATCACTGATTTTTATAAATTCTCACCGAATGATATCGTGTTAGAAGGGTATGAACATTTAGGTAAATTGGCTATGACCGTAGCTGTTTAGGGGGATACTATGTTAGCATTGATTGTAGCGGTTGCGCATCACCGCGTTATCGGCAAGGATAATTCTTTGATTTGGCATTTACCCAATGATTTGAAATTCTTTAAGGAAAAAACGACGGGCCACGTTATTATTATGGGCCGTAAGACCTTTGAAAGCTTGCCCTTTTTATTGCCTAATCGGGAACATTGGGTGATTACAAAAAATAAAGGTTTTAATGCACCGGAAGGGGTATGTGTATTTTCTTCACCCGAAGCTGTTGTAAAGGCTGCTAAAGAGATTGATGTGGCCTATGTTATTGGGGGTGCACAAATCTACGAAGCCTTTTTACCGTATGTAGATGTAATGCATATTACGGAGGTTGACCATGAATTTGAAGGAGATGCTCATTTCCCTGAATTTGATGCGTCAGCTTTCACAATTACCTCTGTTGTAGAGGGGACGGTAGATGATAAAAATACATATCCTCATCGATTTGTAACATATGAAAGAAAAGGACATAACTAATGGAATCAATGTTTGCCATTATTGCAAAGGAATTGGGTGTTAAGCCTGGTCAAGTAGAATCAGCGGTTACTCTCTTAGATGAAGGTAACACGGTGCCATTCATCGCTCGTTACAGAAAAGAAGTAACAGGTGAATTACAAGATGAACAACTGCGAACTATCGAGGAACGCATTAAATATTTGCGCAATTTAGAAGCACGGCGTCAAGAAATCATCAATGCCATTACGGAACAAGAAAGATGACCGATGAATTGATGGCATCTTTGATGAAAGCCGTAAAATTACAAGAATTAGAGGATTTGTATTTACCATATCGACCTAAGAAACGGACACGGGCCATGATTGCCCGTGAACGAGGACTAGAGCCTTTAGCAGATATGATTTTGAATGATACGGTCACATCTGGTAATCCTCTAGATATCGCAAGAGAATATATTTCTGAAGACGTGCCTACACCGGAGGACGCCATTCAAGGTGCGTCGGACATCGTTGCAGAAATTGTCAGCGACAGTGCAGATTTTCGCGCTACTCTTCGTAAGCGTATGTGGAAGGAAGGTTTTATCCAAGCAGAACTCGTGGAAGATAATGAACACAAGGACCAATTCCTTCAATATAATGAGTATGCTGAACCAGTTCGTCAGATGCCGTCCCATCGTATCTTAGCGGTTAATCGAGGCGAAAAATTAGGGGCTCTTAAATTGGCCCTAACCGTACCCGATGAGTCCTATATTCAATACATGGTGCGTGGTATTACTAACAATGAACAATCTATTTTTAGTGATGTGAAAGCTAGCGCCGTAGCAGATGCGTATAAACGCTTGATGTTCCCTGCTCTTGAACGGGATATTCGCAATGAATTAACCGAATCTGCAGATGAGCAAGCGATTAAGGTGTTTGGTGTAAATCTTAAAAATTTATTGTTACAACCGCCATTGGCAGGTCATGTTATTATGGGCCTTGACCCAGGGTATCGTACAGGTTGTAAGATGGCTATTATCGATGCGCAAGGCAATGTACTCGATTATGGTGCTTACTATTTAACGAATAGCGAAAAGCTAAAACAAGAAGCACAAAAGAAATTAGCGGAAAAGATTCGAAAATTCAATGTTACCTTATTGTCCATTGGTAACGGTACTGCCTCGTATGAAACAGAACAATTTGCATCTAAGATGATTGAAGAGGAAAAATTAGATTGCCACTACATCATTACTAATGAAGCTGGCGCGTCTGTATATTCTGCATCAAAATTGGCCATTGATGAATTGCCAGATTTAGACGTAACGATTCGCGGCGCCGTATCTATTGCTCGTCGTGTACAAGATCCATTGGCAGAATCTGTTAAAATTGATCCTAAGTCTATCGGTGTAGGTCAATATCAACATGATGTTAACCAAAAACAATTAACTCATACATTGGATCAAGTTGTTGAATCTGTAGTTAACCATGTTGGGGTAGAGCTTAATACGGCATCTCCGGCGATTTTGCAACATATCGCAGGCATTTCTGGGACGGTAGCAAAAAATATTGTAGCATTCCGTCAAGAAAACGGTGGATTTACTAGTCGTAAGCAACTATTAAAGGTGCCACGCTTAGGTCCTGCAGCATTTACTCAGTGTGCCGGTTTCTTGCGATTAAATGGTGCTAAGAATCCATTGGATAATACATCTGTTCATCCTGAGTCTTATGAATTAGCGGAACGTATCATTGGCGAGCTAGGTTTACATTAAAGGATTTACAAGATAAATCCCAACTTGAAGCATTACAGGTCAAATTACCATTGGTTGATGTAGATAAGATGGCGCATAAGCTTGATGCGGGTGTTCCCACTGTGCGAGACATCATTGCAGCTCTTGCCAAACCAGGTCGTGACCCTCGTGAGGACTTACCAGCACCACTTACGCGTAAGCATGTGGTTAGCCTTGAGGATATTAAAGTTGGTACAGTTGTTAAAGGTACGGTGCATAATGTAGTAGACTTTGGTGCCTTTATTGATTTTGGTTTAAAAACGAATGGTTTATTACATCGTAGCGAACTATGTACGGCGAAACAACATCCTTCTGATGTACTTGCGGTAGGCGATATTATTGAAGCCGAGATCATCTCTGTAGATGTAAAGCGAAATCGTATCGGATTATCCGTCAAGTCATTGAGAAATAAAGACAAGAAAAAGGCCTAATTTTATTAGGGGAATTCGTAAAAAATTATACATGTCAAAATTGAACATGATTAAAAGGAGTCCTTTAGGTAATAGAGGACTCCTTTTTTGTGTACTCTGTTATCATAAATAGTGATAAGTATATCGATTTTGGTATAGAATAAAACTATTGAGAATACAATAAAATCGCTATATCGAAAATAATAAAATAGATTGAAGTATTTAGATGTTGGGTGTATGATGAACTCATAGAAGATAATTAATAGTCATTATCCATTAAAGGAGGAAGTACTATGAGTTTACATATTAAAGAAAGATATGGCCTTTTAATCAATAATGAATGGGTACCTGCATCTGATGGTGCTGAATTTAATGTATATAACCCTGCTAATGGCGAGCAACTTGCTGTTTGTGCAGAAGCTACGCAGGCGGATGTTGATAAAGCTGTAGCGGCTGCAACAGAGGCTTTTAAAACGTGGAAAACAGTTTCTCAAGTCGATCGGGCAGATTATTTATTAAAGATTGCAGATGCCATTGATGCTCACAAAGAACATTTGGCACAAGTTGAGACCTATGACAATGGTAAACCAATCCGTGAAACATTAAACGTAGATATTCCACTTGGTGCAGATCATTTCCGTTACTTCGCCGGTGTGCTTCGTGCAGAAGAAGGTTCGGCACAAGTATTTGATGAAAATACATTAAGTCTTATTATCCGTGAACCAATTGGCGTAGTAGGTCAAGTAGTACCTTGGAACTTCCCGTTCCTAATGGCTGCTTGGAAACTGGCACCAGCTCTTGCAGCAGGTTGTACAGTTGTTATCAAACCATCTAGTCATACATCTCTTAGTCTCTTAGAACTAGGTAGCATTTTGCAAGACATCTTACCTCCAGGTGTTGTAAACATTGTAACGGGTAAAGGTTCTAAATCTGGCCAATATATCCTTGATCATCCAGGCTTCAGCAAACTTGCTTTCACAGGCTCTACAGAAGTAGGTCTTGATGTATATAAAGCGGCATCTGAACGCTTGATTCCTGCTACATTGGAATTAGGTGGTAAATCGGCGAATATCTTCTTTGACGATGCGAACTGGAAACAAGCTCTTGATGGGGCAATGCTCGGTATCCTATTCAATCAAGGTCAAGTATGTTGCGCCGGTTCCCGTATCTTCGTACAAGATACAATTTATGATAAATTTGTAGCTGAACTTTCTAAATTATTTGATAAGGTAAAAGTTGGATTGCCTTGGGATGAATCTACACAACTAGGTTCCTTGATTTATGAAGCACAAGTTAAGAAAGTGCTTAGCTATGTAGAACTTGCTAAGGAAGAAGGCGCTCGTGTTGTAGCTGGTGGTGAACGTATTACAGATGGTGAACTTGGCAAAGGTTGCTTCGTAAGACCTACACTTATCGTGGATGCTACAAATGATATGCGCGTAGCTCGTGAAGAAATTTTTTTGGTCCGGTGGCAGTAGTGATTAAATTCCATAGCGAAGACGAAGTAATTGAACAAGCTAATGATAGCTTATACGGTCTTGGTGGTGGCGTATTTACACAAAACCTTAACCGTGCTATCCGTGTAGCTCGAGCAATCGAAACAGGTCGTATGTGGGTTAATACATATAACTCAATCCCAGCAGGCGCACCGTTCGGTGGTTACAAACAATCTGGTATCGGCCGTGAAACTCACAAAGTTATCCTTGAGCACTACACTCAAAATGAAAAAAACATCATTGTAAACTTAAGTGATAAACCATCTGGGTTTTATGATTTAGATTAATAATTTAATAGCTTTTCCTTTTACTTATATTTGATAAGAAGGCACCTCGAAGAGGTGCCTTTTTTGGCATAGCTTGAGGACAGTCTTTTATATATGGATGTATACCATATGTTATAATTAAGGTCATATAAGAGGTACTGTAGAAGAAACTGGAGAGACAATGAATCATATTCTCATCAAAAAACTGTATAATCCCCAATATGATTTATTATCTATTAAGGATAAGGAAGAATTATTAAGTCAAATCGGAAAAATATATAATTTAGAGTTACTATGTTTTGATGAATTTGATGCATTTGGTAAATCCACCTATACGGCAATATATCGTTCATATGATGGCATAGATTTTGTATTTGTTCCTGGGGATACCGTTAGGCTCGGTCTTAATTTTGACAATAAAAAGTTGCAAGATATTTTTGATAAAGAAAGCTTAATGGATCTTGCCTACGTATTTTTAGATGGTTACGAAGATGAAATTTATAGTGAAGAGGATATTTTAACTAAGATTAGCGAAGCACTGGCAGATGAGGCAATAATATCTAACATAGAAAATTATCTTACGCATAATTTTACCCAAGAGGGTGAATTTATAATACATCCGCTTTTAGTACAAAAAACGTATAGTGAAACCTGTTGGATACCTATTTCCGATGAGGAACTTATACAAAATAAAGAGTGGCAAAATATGATTAAAAAAGCGGAGATAAAAGGCCTTTCTGAAGTTATGGTTCATAACACAGTTTGCTTATATAAAACAGATGATAGCAATTGGTGTGGCAAATATTATGAAGTCACCACATTTAAGAAACTGTTACAAAACATAAAAGATAATGGATACTCTCTTCCTACACAAAGAGAATGGGAGTATTTATCTGGCAAGGGGTGTAGAACCATTTTTCCTTGGGGGAATAATATAGATTTCTCTATGAATTTAAAACATATGGAATGGATGGATAATGATGGAGAGTATACATTAGAAAAGGAAAACTTTTTTGGATTGATTATCGGTGATGATCCATACTGCAGAGAAATTGTATATGATGCTGAGGGATTTTCCTATAAAGGTGGAGATGGTGGCCGTAATATATGTGGGGGATTAGGTGTTGTTTGGGGTTATTTTCCAGTTTCGCCATACTTTAAAGATAAGGAATTATCAATAGGTGATTATATAAATGGTGGATATGATTTCTTTAGGAGGATTATAAGAATTAATGATAGGTGAAGCTCAAGGAGGACATTTAATTGCAAAGATATTCAATGGTTCTGGTGATAAAGCTACAATGACCAATGAACTGCTCATAGAAAAGATAAGCTAATAGCAGATTATGACTCTTCGCTAGAACAATGGCTGAGTGCTGCTGTAGGTGGTTATACTTTACATGTTATTGGTATTGAAGCTGGTGCACATATATCTGTAAATCAAACCATGGTTAAATTCGTAGGATATCAAAATCAACTTTAGAAGGGAAGAGAAATAATGTTTGTTAATCCATGGCAGTTTTGCGTGGCAATCGTTCTTATGATTTGGGGGACATATTTTATTACATATCGTTTCTGGTGTCGTCGAAAAGGTATTTCTGTAGAGATTTTGTCAGTTAAGCCTAGAATTATTAAAGAACTTCCTAATTTCACAGTTATTTATGGATATGATGTTAAGTATCTATTAAATGGTGTAGAATATACAGCTCAAAGCCTAGAGTTTTACATTACAGTATTGGTTCCAGGGCCGATGATCCCTTATAGTATGACGGGAAAATTGTTACAGAATGGAAAGGTAAGTCTTGATAAAGTAAAAACAAATATGACATATGGCGTTGTATTGTGGGTGTTTGCTATTATTTTCTTGGCTGAGTTATATTAATAGTTATTTATCTAATCGAATAGAGGTGTGTTTATTAGAAATGGATAAACATGCCTCTATTGTGTATTTAGACATATTTAACTATTAATTACTCTAACATAGATAAAGATTATATTACATCCTTATTTATACATGTCTTTCAGCTCGTAATACAATATGGGGTGTATCTTCAAAACTAAAGCCTATATAAGATTATAAAACTTATTAATCATAGGTGTTTTATTGTTGTTCCAATAATGATGTTATGGTAAATACACGGTTAATATCATATGTGTATTACATATGATTACCACCTTAATTATATTGTCAGTGATGAAATCAAAATTATACTTTTTTATATCATCATTTTAGTACATTCTTAGAGTATCATTCACAAGAAGTTATAACCTTATTGGGGGCAGTAAGATCAAGGTTTGTGTTTTTTTACCAATACATTTTGTCCTATAACCCCAATTTTTTGTGTTTCTTATATTTTAAAGAGGCTGCAACTAGAATACGGTAAAAACCGGATTCTGTTACAGCCCCTTTCGAGTTATTCATTATAATTTTGTTTCCATAGCATTAGAAGACATTTTTTATGATGTAGTTGATTACGATGAGTGGAACGATACTAACTACTAAGGTTATTGCTGTATCGCGTGCAGACATATTGTATTCTGCAATACATAGTTTTAATAAAGTAAATGCGGTCCACCCATATACTAAAACATTTAAGATGAATATAACTGTTCTTACTAGACCATATGGGAATGTGGCAGTATAGATACCTATCATGAACGGCATGAGCACGATATTTTGAACTAACACAAGTAGAGCATATACACTTACACCATACATGAATTGTTTAATTGTATCTGGTAAGTTTACGTTTACTGTAGGATATGTACGCTGACAGTAAAAATTAAAGATATAGCTTGCTAGTAGAGCAGGAATGATAGCTTTCAAAAGTCCTTTAAATATAAGACCCAATAAGGTAGTGAATGAAAAAATGGTAAAGAATTTATAGCCTACAATACTTGTTGTAATGCAAGCTAAGATATAGGTTAATATTGCCATTGCTACATATGTAATAATACCCATTGGTAGGGCTTCACTAAGGTTGCCCGTGTTTTTGAGTTCATTGCTACCTTTTTCTGGGGACAAGGTGAGTGTTAATAGATGTGTCCAATTGATTCCGTTCATAATTTCCTCTCTCTCCAAATTAAAATGAATATATATACTGATTATTATAATCAGTATATATATATTAAATGAAAGAGAAGCCATCGTTTTATGAAAACCTTTTAAAGCACTATTTAATTTTGTTGACGTTAAATATTTTTAAATGTTCTGGCAGGGTAGGTGAACCATCAGCTGATTTTACCTCTACACGAATATGCATTGTTGTGTTGAACTGAGGATACATATTTTTACATTCCGCACAAAGTTGATTGATGCGAAGAAAGAGGTTTTGAATATCATGATTGTGGACCGCATCATATGGAATAGTGAGGCTGAAACTCCAAGCATCTTCTCCGAAAAGGTATCTCCTATAAGATACATAGTTTAATTCTTCATCGGTGAGATATTTTTGAAATAAAGGGTATATGGTTACCAACGGAATATTTGTATAAATGAATTTATCTGTAATAGGGAGGCCGCCACCATCGTAATTTACATTTTCTTCCTGTATTAAAATAGGTAGATTTGGATAGGCGTCGAAGGTTGCGGTCCAGGTGTGGTTAATGTGTTTTTCTATGGTGTAAGGCATATGAGGGTAGTTTTGAGATATATATTCTTTTACTTCCTCAGTAGAATAGTGTGTGAATAGGTGGCATCCAGATGTGGTGAGTAGTATAGCGAGAAACACCATAGTTGTAAAGGCTTTATGCTGTATTTTCATTTCAATGGATCTCCTTCGATTATAAAGGCGTATTCATTACAATAGTATTATACTTAACATAATTTCTTTATTAATATTGGGATAAGCGGAATATTTTTCTGTACTCTTCCGGTGCATCAGAACCATCAGATGGTTTTATGATGACTCTAATATATATTTTTTCTTTGAAATCTGGATATGTTGCAGCATATTCTTTGCAGAATTGATCCATTCGATTGTAAAAATTTGTTACATCATGGTTTTCTATGGCTGAATAAGGAATTGGCATTTCAATATACAAAGTAGATGTATCGTATGTAGCATAGGATAATTCTTCTGTTGTTAGATAGTTTTTCATTAATGGGAATGCGGTTATTAATGGAATATTGGTTATCAGTACTCGGTCGACTTGTGGCACTACAGGTGCAGAGGTGTGTATGCCTTCAGATATTTCAATGGGCATTTGTGGATATTTGTCAAAGGTGACTTGCCATGTATTGCCCCATCGTGATTCTAGGTGATAGGTTAGATTAGGATAGTTCTTATTTATATATTGTTGTACCTCATCCTCACTATAATGTGAGAGGAGATGACAACCCGTTGTTAGTATGAGTGAGACGATAATCAGCGGCAATAATATAAATCGTTTTAGGGCAAATAGTTTCATTGTATATTCCTTTTATACTACTTTAGAAAGCCCAGTAAATCATAATTACTTTACAGGCATTGTTTAATTTATTAGCGGAATTTTGGAGTACATTATTTTAATTATATTATACCTAAATTATATGTTTACTCATATAGTTGATTAATACCATATAACTCTCTAATAAACTATAATAAAGAGGTATCTCAAATGAGGTGTCTCTTTTGTACGTAACAAGTCTATTGTCCGTAAAAAGTATACTATATGTTATAATTGGAGCCATACGAAATCGTGTTGTTTTGAGAGGACCGTATACACCATGATTCACCTAGATTATCTATTAATTATAGGGATATTACTTAGTATTTTGCTCTTTTTTTATTAGTTGGCATATTTTTACTATAGTAAATCTGAACTTTTAAAGGGAATAAATATTTGGTTCTTAATAATACTTAGCGCTTTGTTGAGTTATTTATTATATCCTTTATATGAATTGACAGATTATAGAGAAGAATTTACGTCAATCGTTATAATCGCTGCGATAATCATTAAAAATAATTATCAACTTATCTATATTTATGATAGCGGATAGAATAACAACAAAAATGGATTGCTAAATTATTATTAATTATATGGGTTGTTCTTGTTGAATGCTTGTATACTCCTATTCATTTATCATATATTGTTTTTCTTGTGTGTTTCAGGTGGAATTGTTCTAATAGAACAGTTAAGGGGGAGAAGAAAGCATATTTAATTTAGATTCAGAATTACTTTTGTAGCTTTCACCATCGAAATATGATATACTATTCTAACGCGCATAATTCGTGTGCGATAGGAGGAAACACATTTAGATGTTAGAAAAATTTGAACAATTAATGATTAGCGAACCTGTTCTACGTGCGTTAAACGATATGGGCTTTGAAGAGCCTACGCCAATTCAACAGGAAGCTATCCCAGTAGCCATGAGCGGTAAAGACATGATCGGTCAAGCTCAAACAGGTACTGGTAAGACAGCGGCCTTTGGCCTACCTGTATTGGAACGCGTAGACGGCAGTAATCGTCACGTTCAAGTAGTGATTTTGTCCCCTACACGAGAATTAGCTATTCAAGTAGCAGAAGAGCTTAATAAAATGGCTCAGTATACGGATATTACGGCATTACCTATCTATGGTGGCCAAGATATTAACCGTCAATTCCGTGCATTAAAAAAACATCCGCAAATCATCGTTGCTACACCTGGCCGATTGATGGACCATATGGACCGCGGTTCTATTAAATTTGAAGATGTTAAGATTGTCGTTCTTGACGAAGCTGATGAAATGTTGAACATGGGCTTTGTAGACGACATTAACAAAATTTTAGGGGCTATCCCAGAAGATCACCAAACATTGCTATTCTCTGCGACGATGCCTAAGGCGATTCGCGAGTTAGCAGAAACATACCTCACAGAACCAACGTTGATTCGTATGAAACCTACGCAAGTAACGATGGATCTAATCGAACAATACTATATCGAAGTACAAGACCGCCAAAAATTTGATGTGTTGTGCCGTTTGTTCGACTTACAAGCGCCAGAACTTGCTATCATCTTTACGCGTACTAAACGTCGTGTTGATGAAGTAACAGAAGCCCTTAAAAAACGTGGCTACATGGCGGAAGGTATTCATGGTGATTTATCACAACAAAAACGTGATAGTGTAATTCGTCAATTCCGCGAAGGTACAATTGATATCCTTGTAGCTACTGATGTGGCTGCTCGTGGTCTTGATATTTCCGGCGTATCTCATGTATATAACTATGATTTGCCTCAAGATCCTGAAAGCTATACGCACCGCGTAGGTCGTACAGGCCGTGCAGGTAAGGCAGGCGAAGCATATACATTTGTTATCCCTCGTGAAATCGAACACCTTCATGCTATTGAACGTTTAACAAAACGTAAAATTGCGAAACGTCGTGCTCCATCCTTGGGCGAAGTTTTGGAAGGCCAACAACGTCTTGCTGTTGAAAGCTTAATTGAAATGGCTAGCAATACAGAAGAGTTGGCACCATTTAAGGTGAATGCGGAAGAGTTATTGAATGATACTGATTCCGTTACATTGATTGCGGCAGCACTTAAGTTGCTTACGAAAGAACCGGATACAACACCTGTAAATATTACAGAAGAAACCTTTACGCGTTCGTCGTCGCCGTGAAGGTGGTCGTGGTGATCGTCGTCGCCGTGATGGAGACCGTCGTAGAGATGGGGACCGCCGCCGTGATGGAGATCGTCGTCGTGATGACCGTCCGCGCCGCAGTCGTGATGATCGCAAAGGTGACCGCCGTGATAGCCGTCGTCGTGATGATCGTCGTAGCGACCGTCCTAGAGCCGATCGTAAACCTCGTCATCAAAGCGAAGGTTTTAAACCATACTTTAAAGACTAATATGGTGTGAACTTTGTTTAATGTATATTCATAGTAGGATTGCTATTGAACATAAGTTATGAAAACGTGGATTGTATAAATCCACGTTTTTTATTGCTTAAAATCTACTGGAATGGTACAATAAATAATAATTATTGTTTGAAAATGGACGATAGAGTACCGATATGTTTCCAAGTGGAGAAAGGTAGATTATTATGGATATCGCACAAATTTTGCGAAGCGAAGGGTTTAAGGTAACCCCTCAACGAATTGCAATTTATGATGCTTTGCGTGGTCATCACAATCACCCAACAGCAGAGATGATTTATCATAGCTTGCGTCCTACACATCCAAGCATGAGTTTAGCAACCGTATACAAAACAATGGAGATTTTTGAAAAAATTGGCCTTGTTAAGGTATTGGAAGTGGGCGATGAACGCGCACATTATGATTGGGATACAACAGCTCATGCTCATATTCGCTGTGTTCGTTGTAACAAGGTAGAAGATATGATGAATATCGATCTTCATGCTATTTCCGATATTGCTGGAAAAGCTAGTGCTTATCAAATTACAGGACAACAAATTACATTCGAAGGCGTATGCCCAGAATGTGCAAAAAAAGAAAGTCACTAACAGACGCCCCCTGCGTATAAGATGCAGGGGGTTTTTGAGTAAAAATAGAGTGGAAAGGAAATTTAATGTTTATTATAGGTTCACATTTATCAATATCAAAAGGGTATTTACATATGGGAAAGGAAGCTACCAAAATTGGGGGCAATACATTCCAATACTTTACGCGCAATCCGCGCGGTGGTAGCATGCGTGCTCTCGATGTGGAGGATATGAATAGCCTTAGTGCGTATATGAAAGAACATAACTTTGGTACCTTGTTAGCCCATGCACCGTATACGTATAATCCGTGTGCAGCTAAGGAAGATTTGCGCGCTTTTGCAAAACAAGCTATGACAGAAGACTTAGAACGCATGGAATATTTACCAGGCCAGATGTATAACTTTCATCCCGGCAGTCATGTAAAGCAAGGTGTTGACCAAGGCATCGAATACATCGTGGAGTGCTTGAATGAAATCTTATTCCCCGGCATGAAAACGACCGTTCTTTTAGAGGTTATGGCAGGTAAGGGCACGGAAATTGGCTCTCGTTTTGAAGAAATTGCTCGTATTATTGACGGTGTAAAATTAAAAGAGTACATGGGTGTTTGTGTAGATACTTGCCATATTCACGAAGGTGGTTATGACATCGTTAATAATTTAGATGGTGTCATCGACGAGTTCGATCGTATTGTTGGTCTTGACCGTTTGAAAGCGATTCACTTGAATGATTCAAAAAATCCTATGGGGGCACATAAAGATCGTCATGAAAAAATTGGGGAAGGTCATATCGGTATCGATGCAATTGCCCGCATTGTAACACATCCTAAATTGACGAATTTGCCATTCTACTTGGAAACGCCAAATGAATTAGATGGTTATGCTAAAGAAATTGCTATGTTGCGCTCTATCGTAGATAATCAATAATCAAGCAAAATAAATTGAGTTATATAACAATTGGTATAAACTAAATATATAAGGTGTAGGGAGAACTGGAAAGGGGGATGAAATGCGTTTTTTACATACTGCGGATTGGCATTTAGGTCGTATTTTTTATGGTCAGTACTTAACAGATGACCAAGCTCATGTGTTGGAGCATCAGTTCTTTACTATTTTGAAAGAAGAAAAAATCGATGGCATCTTGCTGGCAGGGGATGTATTTGATAGGGCGGTACCACCCATTGAAGCTATTGGATTATGGGACTCTATCATTACTCGTCTCGCTATGGATTATAAGGTTCCTCTATTTGTAGTGAGTGGAAACCACGATGGAGCGGAACGCCTTGAAGTGGGACGGTCTATGCTAAGTGAATCGGGCATTCATATTTGGGGCTCCCCTCATCATGCATTACAACCTTTTGAATTTGAAGGCGCTGATGGTAGGGTGGCTATTTGTCCTATGCCGTTTAGCGAACCTCGTCGTATAGGTGCCGCTTTGGGACTGAACTCCAGTGAATCAAAACCAGTTGATACGGATACGACTGATGATACTTTATTTTCCTATGTAGATGATAAGGCTCAAGAAGCGGTCGCACTTAATTTACATAATTATGACCAAATGTATCAGGCTTGGAGTGATTATCTATATAAACAAGTGCCAAAACGGATGCGTAGTATTGCCATTAGTCACGCCTTTGTAATGGGCGGCGAAGTAGGTGGTTCGGAACGAACATTGTCTGTAGGTGGTAGTGAACAGGTGAGCCCTCATGTTTTTAAAAACTTTCATTATACAGCTCTTGGACATTTACATGGACCGCAACGGATGGGGGCAGACCATATTCGCTATAGCGGATCGCCATTGAAGTATTCCTTTGATGAACATGGGCAGAAGAAATCTTTTACTATTATTGATATGGATACAAAGGGGAAGGTAGATATTAGTACAATCCCTGTAGAGGCGAAGCGGGATGTAGTCATCTTGGAAGGTTATTTTGAGGACCTTTTAAATAATACAGCCCTCCAAACGAAACATAAGGATGATTACGTGCAGGCACGCCTCCTAGATACGATGCCTATCATGGATGGTATGGCTAAGTTGCGTCAGGTTTATCATCGATGTATGACCATTGAATTGGCAGGGCGCATAGCAACACCTGTGGTAGATATGGGGGATGCCGTATTTAAAGAGTTAAACGAGCGTGAATTATTTAATCAGTTTGCTGAAACCGTGTGGAAAAACCCCTTAACAGAGCGTGAGCAACAATATATCAACTCTGTATGGGATCGAATTTTAAAGGAGGACTAGATGAAGCCTATATCTTTAACTATAGAAGCCTTTGGTCCGTATCGAGATTCGGTTACCTTGGACTTTAGCGAATTAGAGAATCATTCTATGTTCCTTATCTCTGGTCCAACAGGAGCAGGGAAAACATCCATTTTAGATGCTATGGTATATGCTTTGTATGGCGAACCAAGTGGAGAAGTGCGGAAAACCGATGCTATCCGCAGCGATTTTGCGGAACCTGAGCGCATGACACGCGTAGACTTTTCCTTTGCCATCGGAGATGCTCAATATCGTATTGAAAGACTACCAAAACAGATGGTAGCCAAAAAACGCGGTACAGGTATGCGCGAACAGAATGCTAGTGCCACTGTCTATGAAATGAAAGCTGGTGAGTGGAAGGTTGTCGCTACCTCTGCGGCTGCCATTCGTGATACGATTCAACGAATCATAGGTTTTCGTAAGGATCAATTTTTACAAGTGGTTCTATTGCCACAAGGGGAATTCAGAAAACTCCTTGTCGCCTCTACGAATGAACGGGAGGAATTACTACATACGCTCTTTAGAACAGAGTTATATCGAAAACTACAAGAGGCTCTTAAATCAGCTTATGATGACGAAAAAGCTGGCATTGAAGAAAATTTGATGAAACAAACGGCGTTGATACAGTCTATTCCTCACGATGAAGAGACTCCAGTGCTAACTGTCGAACATGTACGTGAACTATTATCCAATCGAGTACCACATCGTGATGTACTTGTAGTAGAACGAGATAGGGCTGTTAATGAGGTAGAACAATTTAATGCCTTGCGTAAGGAGTGGGCTCTATATAACCAAGCACAACAATCTCTAGTACAGGCTACGTCTCAATTAGATTTGGTGAAAGCTAAAGAACCTGAGCGTACACAATTGCGTGAAAAGGTTCAATTCCTCAATTCCTTATCTCCAGTTCATGCATTGTATCAACAATACATTGATAAACAGTCTAGTTTAACAACATTAGAACGGGCACTGTCCGATGCAGAAAAAAGTGTGGACACTGCTACTCAACATGAGACTAACTGTATAGAGGTTCATGAAGCGTTAGCATCTCAAGCTGAAACGATACAATCTAAGAGGACTACTTTGGCTCAACTCCAACAACAGTCTGAAAAGTTTGATGAGTTAGGATTGTTGAAAAAAAAGATGTTTACACTACGTGGTAATGTAAAACAATTGGATAGTAAAAAAAGTGAAGCGGACCTAGAGATACAACGTCAGCTCATCAAACAGATAGAAGTAGATGTTGAGGGTTTACGTAAACGCTTTCAAGAGAATAGTACACTACTGGAGCAGGTTCCTGTTATTCAAGAACAGCTTAATCATGTGCATAGATATTCTGAGTTGGTAGAAGAAATTAGTCAGGTTCAAAAAGAAATCGACATTAAGGATGAGACCTTAGCAGCTCTTGATAAAACAGTGAAAGAGGGGAAGGTACATTTAGAGCGGCTAGAGCATTTAATGCAAGAAGGGCGCGCGTATGAACTGGTTCCTTTCGTGAAAGAAGATGAGCCTTGTCCAGTATGTGGATCTATCGAACATCCTCATTTAGCAACTAAGCCAGAATTATATCCTACTAAGGATGAGGTTGAAGCTGCTCGAGGTATTCGTGATAAAGCGTTACAACAACAAGCGAATGAAGTTGGTCAAAGGGATGCGTTAGTGGGGCGGATGCATGAATTATCTAACCATATGGACGCACAAGTTTCGATTCTTCAGTCCTCTATAGATGGTTTTTCTAAGGAAAACTTTGCATCGCTTCAACAAGTTCTGTTATCTCAAATGGAACGATTCAAAACGTTACGTGGTGAATCTGAACAGCTAGGTAAGACTATTTCTGATGCGGAGCGTAGGTTAAGCACCGCTAAGGATACGTTGGCTAAATCAGAACTTGCACATAATGAGTTGCTTAAAGCATTGCATGAACTAGAGATTAGTATCAGTTCTGTACAAGCAAAAATAGATTCCTTATCAGAGTCGTTGCCTACTACGGATATAGAGTTGTGGCGTAAACAAGTGACATTCTTAGCATCAGAAATTAAAGAGTATGATGCGCAGTTAACAGTGACCACAAAACAATTAGAGGAGGCTCGAGGGCAGCTAAGTGCTAAACGAGGTCGACTAGAAATCTTATCTTCTCAAGTAAAAGAAGAACAAAAGAATCTAGATTCGCTCCATGGGGAATATATACAGTCATTGCAATCTATATCGT
>BNJV01000649.1_pt1 | contig 95134 bp, 105 predicted proteins | sample 8540591 | NCBI WGS metagenome assembly BNJV01 (sample SAMD00202457, study PRJDB9452) | human saliva metagenome | host: Homo sapiens | reverse complement strand
TGACCAAAGTAGCCGGCTAGAGTAGCGGGCCCCGGCCTCGTCCCTGATTCGTGGGACGAGGCCGGGGCCCGCTGCCGGTGTAGTAATCAAATATCGTTAGTTTTGCAGCTCTGTGTAGAGTGGTAGTGACACTGTAGTGAAAGGTGTGGTTTTCGTGGCTGATTTGGGTCGTTGGGCTGATACTGAGTTGAGTGTTTTGTATGACATTTTCTATGAAACTGGTACTCGGCTTATGGGTGAGTTTGTTGCGTTGAGGTATGCGGCTCGTGAGGTGGGTGATGAAGAGCAGGTTGAGTTTTGGTTTGGTGAGTCTCATCGGGTAAGGGATGCGCGTCGGTCGGTTGATTCTAATGATCGTGTGGCGATAGTTGCCATGATGGAGGCTTTTAATCATGAGTTGCGGTATATCAACTATGCGCGTGGGGTGAAGTAAGCTGTGATCAGTGTGGTCCCTTACTAGGGGCTGAAGCTGCGGATTTCTTCAAATTTGCTCTTGCGGATTTCATGCGGGGGGTAGCCTTAAAAGCAATTCGGAAGGGGTAATTCGATGAAGAAATTGTCGATGTTTATGGCCATGGTTATGTGCGCTACGTTAGCGTTGTCTGGCTGTGGTAATAGTGTTTCGGATGATAGGGCGCAGGCTTATGCTTCGCTTTCGTCTATGACCAACTTGGAACAAGACCAGGTTAAAGACTATAAACAGCGGTTGACTACAGCCCCTGACTCGGCAGCGATTAAAAGCGTTCTAGCTGACGCTAAAGCAGCTAACGACAAGGTGACTAGCGACAACGCAAAAGCGGATAAGGACGTTAAAGAGATTGAGGCTGCTATTACCGGGGTTAAGCTAGTTGGTACTGGTGATTGCGCTGATGTGACTTTAATATTTAACGCTGACAAGACTTGGCAGATCAGCGGGGAAAACGCGGACCAATGCTTTTTACCGCACGAAAACAAGTACTGGGGCGTCTCACGCTACAAAGATGGTGGCACGCCGCATATAGATTTCGGTGATAGTAAAGATACCAGCGAGGCCCCCCGTTCGGTTGATGTATCATTAAGTGATGATAAGCGCACAGTTAAGTTTGTGCATGGCCCTCAATTTTATGAGTTCACTATCACCAAGTAGATCAGCCTAAAACTAGCTTGTTTGTGGGGACGCCAGGAGTCTGGTGTCCCCACGCTTTTGTTTTCAGTGTATTCTGATTGTTTAAATAATTAATGCAGCATGTACATAATAAGCTGTAATTTCAGCTTGTTGACTACGTTGTAAGGTTTAATTAGAAGTTTGTTTGGTTGCAAATGAGCTTATAGGTTTACCGGCTCTTCATAATTGAGGGTGTGGGGGTGGTATGCGGGGTTCGGCGTGTCGTGGCCGGGTAGGGGTCGAGGTCTTCCGATGATGGGGGTTCCTACACCGTCCATCCGAAAGACCTCGACATGCCTAATACTACCTTTGATCGCCCTGACCTGAGCACCTTCACACGCCTGGATGACCTGGGCCTGGAAGTGACGGGCCAGCGTGTAGGAGGCGATCGGACCATCTTGGCCTGCAAGGTAGTGGGTGAGGACCGGTGGTGCCGACAGTGTGGGGGCGAAGGCGTCGTACGCGACACGGTGATCAGGCGCTTGGCTCACGTACCCTACGGGTGGCACCCCACGATCTTGCGCGTGAGCGTGCGCCGCTACCGCTGCCAGACGTGTGCTCACGTGTGGCGTCAAAACATGAGCCAAGCGGCCGATCCACGCGCCAAGCTCTCACACTCGGCGGTGCGCTGGGCGCTGGTGGGCCTGGTGGTCCACCATCTGACGGTGGCGCGTATCGCCCAGGCCTAGGCGTGTCCTGGAATACCGCCAACACCGCTGTCCTGACCGAAGGCCAGCGCATACTCATCAACGACCTGACTCGGTTCGATGGCGTGCGTGTCATCGGGGTGGATGAACACGTGTGGCGCCACACCCCCTACGGAGACAAATACGTCACCGTTATCTTGGACTTGACGCCCATCCGCGAACGCAGCGGCCCCTGCCGGCTCTTGGACATGGTCCCAGGCCGCTCCAAGCAGGTCTTCAAAACCTGGCTGGCCTCCCGCCCCGACACGTGGCGTGAGCGTATCGAGATCGTCGCGATGGATGGATTCACTGGTTTTAAGAGCGCTGCCGCCGAAGAACTCCCCGACGCAAGGGCAGTCATGGATCCCTTCCATGTTGTACACCTGGCTGGCAACGCCTTGGATGAATGCCGCAGGCGTATCCAGCAAGAACTTCACCATCGGCGCGGGCGTGCCACGGATCCCCTGTACAAGGCTCGCAGGATGTTACACACCAGATCTTGCCTGCTCACGCCGCGTCAGCAGCACCAACTACTCGACCTGTTTTCCGGTGAGGAGCACGTCGCACTCGAGGTCACTTGGAGTGCCTACCAGAACATCATTGATGCCTACCGCGCGCCTGACACACGCGTGGGTAAGGCCATGATGCAAGCCGAAATTAATACACTGACCTGCACGCGTGTACCGAGGGGTCTGAGAGAGCTCATTACGCTGGGCAGGACACTCAAACGCCGAGCCGGGGACATCCTGGCCTACTTCGATCATCCCCACACCTCCAATGGCCCTACCGAAGCTATCAACGGGCGCCTTGAACATCTACGCGGATCCGCACTTGGGTTCCGAAATCTCACCAACTACATCGCCCGCTGCCTCCTCGAAACCGGAGGATTCAGACCCCAACTACACCCTCAATTATGAAGAGCCATATAAGGGGAAGAAAAATTTCTTTTAGATACTTGTTTTCCTAAAACTGATGTGATATAATAATTCAAGTCCAGAAAAGGAGTAAAAAATATGCGGCAAGGTATTCTTAAATAAAACTATAATCAAATAGTGGGAACAAAGGATTATGATAGTCCCTTTTGTAGGGGCTTAGTTTTTTGTACCCAATTTAAGAATACTTTTGCCTTATCAATTTTGACATATCCCCAAAAACAGCACTCACAAACAGGTGTATGCTGCATATGTGTATGTCCGCAAATTATCATCCCCAGTGGTAAAAGTATTTACTGCTGGGGATTTTTATGCCCTTCGGGGCAGTAAAGGGAGGACAATCACATGAAAATAATCAATATTGGAATTCTTGCCCATGTAGACGCTGGAAAGACGACCTTGACGGAGAGCCTGCTATATGCCAGCGGAGCCATTTCAGAACCGGGGAGCGTCGAAAAAGGGACAACGAGGACGGACACCATGTTTTTGGAGCGGCAGCGTGGGATTACCATTCAAGCGGCAGTCACTTCCTTCCAGTGGCACAGATGTAAAGTCAACATTGTGGATACGCCCGGCCACATGGATTTTTTGGCGGAGGTGTACCGCTCTTTGGCTGTTTTAGATGGGGCCATCTTGGTGATCTCCGCTAAAGATGGCGTGCAGGCCCAGACCCGTATTCTGTTCCATGCCCTGCGGAAAATGGACATTCCCACCGTTATCTTTATCAATAAGATCGACCAGGCTGGCGTTGATTTGCAGGGCGTGTATCAGTCTGTTCGGGATAAGCTCTCCGCCGATATTATCATCAAGCAGACGGTGTCGCTGTCCCCGGAAATAGTCCTGGAGGAAAATACCGACATAGAAGCATGGGATGCGGTCATCGAAAATAACGATGAATTATTGGAAAAGTATATCGCAGGAGAACCAATCAGCCGGGAAGAACTTGCGCAGGAGGAACAGCGGCGGGTTCAAGACGCCTCCCTGTTCCCGGTCTATCATGGCAGCGCCAAAAAGGGCCTTGGCATTCAACCGTTGATGGATGCGGTGACAGGGCTGTTCCAACCGATTGGGGAACAGGGGAGCGACGCCCTATGCGGCAGCGTTTTCAAGGTGGAGTATACAGATTGTGGCCAGCGGCTCATCTATTTGCGGCTATACAGCGGAACGCTGCGCCTGCGGGATACGGTGGCTCTGGCCGGGAGAGAAAAGCTGAAAATCACAGAGATGCGTATTCCATCCAAAGGGGAAATTGTTCGGACAGACACCGCTTATCCGGGTGAAATTGTTATCCTTCCCAGCGACAGCGTGAGGTTAAACGATGTATTAGGGGACCCAACCCGGCTCCCTCGTAAAAGGTGGCGTGAGGACCCCCTCCCCATGCTGCGGACGTCGATTGCGCCGAAAACGGCAGCGCAAAGAGAACGGCTGCTGGACGCTCTTACGCAACTTGCGGATACTGACCCGCTTTTGCGCTGCGAGGTGGATTCCATCACCCATGAGATCATTCTTTCTTTTTTGGGCCGGGTGCAGTTGGAGGTTGTTTCCGCTTTGCTGTCGGAAAAATACAAGCTTGAAACAGTGGTAAAGGACCCCACCGTCATTTATATGGAGCGGCCGCTCAAAGCAGCCAGCCACACCATCCATATCGAGGTGCCGCCCAACCCGTTTTGGGCATCCATCGGACTGTCTGTTACACCACTCCCGCTTGGCTCCGGTGTACAATACGAGAGCCGGGTTTCGCTGGGATACTTGAACCAGAGTTTTCAAAACGCTGTCAGGGATGGTATCCGTTACGGGCTGGAGCAGGGCTTGTTCGGCTGGAACGTAACGGACTGTAAGATTTGCTTTGAATACGGGCTTTATTACAGTCCGGTCAGCACGCCGGCGGACTTCCGCTCATTGGCCCCGATTGTATTGGAACAGGCATTGAAGGAATCAGGGACGCAACTGCTGGAACCTTATCTCTCCTTCACCCTCTATGCGCCCCGGGAATATCTTTCCAGGGCTTATCATGATGCACCGAAATACTGTGCCACCATCGAAACGGTCCAGGTAAAAAAGGATGAAGTTGTCTTTACTGGCGAGATTCCCGCCCGCTGTATACAGGCATACCGTACTGATCTGGCCTTTTACACCAACGGGCAGAGCGTATGCCTTACAGAACTGAAAGGGTATCAGGCCGCTGTCGGCAAGCCAGTCATCCAGCCCCGCCGTCCAAACAGCCGCCTGGACAAGGTGCGCCATATGTTCAGTAAGATCACTGGTTGATTTCCGATCCCAACCGAACACATTGAGCTGACGGCACGCTCCCGCAGTTAACCGAACGCCCCCGAGGTCCTATCCGGGCCCCGGGGGCGGCATTTTCCCAGTTGAAGGAATGGTGGAGATGTGTTTCGATGGGTCCGGTGGCCATGCTCCGCCCGCCGCCCGGCACCTCTTCCCAGACTCAGCCGGACGGTCGGTCCGTCTATTCCGTTTTTCTCCTAGGCTAGGCCAGCGGGGCATCGCCCCTCTCTGCGCGCGCCCTCTCGATGAGCCCCGGCGTCAGGTCGAGATCGCCGAGCGGCACGTCCTCCACGCCGTAGGCGTCCAGCAGCGCCGCCGCGTCCTCCCCGAGCATCGCCCTGAAGGCGCGCGCGGGCGTCGCGAAGCCGAGCGCGCCGCGGGGCTCGGAGTTCACGTGCGACATGGCCAGCGCCAGGTCGGCCGGGGCGAGCCGGTCGAACCTGATTCCGGCGCCCTTGGGCAGCAGCTTCCTGATCTCGACGTGGTTGCGCTCGCAGGCGCCCTTCTGGTCGCTGCGCCTGGGGTCGCAGTAGAACAGCCTCGTCTCGCCCGGCCCCTCGCCGAGCAGCGCCGCGATCGCCGCCTCGTCGGAGAACTCGGCGCCGTTGTCGGTGAGGACGGCGCGGAACACGCGGCGCGTCCCGTCGGCGCCGAGGATGGCCCGGACGCCCTCCAGGGCGTCCGCGACGCACCCGGCGGTCTTCTCCTCCAGCGGCAGCGCGAGCTGGAGCCTGCTGGGGCGGTGCAGCAGCGTGAGCAGGCAGGCGGAGTCCTCCCGGGCCCCCTCGACGGTGTCCATCTCCCAGGCCGCGGCGCACGCGTCCTCCCCGAGGGCGAGGAACGCGGCATGCGACCTGCGGGCGGAGTGGCGGGTCGCCGCCCGGCCCGCGGCGCGCTTCCTCGGCCTGTAGCCGACCTTGCGCCTGAGCTCCATGTTGGTCATGCCGTCGTAGCCCGCCGAGACCCAGCGGTAGATGGTCGACGGCGACAGGTCCACCGGGCCGCCGTTGCGCGCCGCCATCTGCTCGGGCGACAGCCCCCGGCGCAGGCAGTCCCTTATCGCCTCCAGCCTGGCCGCCGCGGCGGGCTCGTCGGCGTCTATCCCGCGCCTGGACGAGACGAGGACCGAGTCGGCGCACAGCTGCGCGGCCCGGGCCTCGTAGAAGACGTGGGGGCGGCGCTTGCAGCCGATCGCGCGGTACCGGCCGCACCCGTTGCAGCAGCGCGGCCACGCCGCCAGGCGCGGGCAGGCCGCCGACAGGTCGGCGGAGGCGTCCACGCGCTCGCCGCGCCTGGCCTTCGGCGCCGTCACGAACCTGTGCGACGCCACCTCGGCGCTCACCGTCGAGGGCGACCTGCCCAGCTCCCTCGCGATCTCCCTGCACGACGCCCTGCGCTCCAGCATCCTCTGGACCGTGTCCCGCTCGTGCCTCGTGAGCCTTCCGTAGGCCCTCGGGACCGCCCTTGCGGAGCCGCTCTTCTTCTTTCCGGACATGCCGTCCTCCGATCTCCCGGGGCCGGCCGATCCGGCCCTCAGGGTATCGGGTTCCCACATTCATCCGCACATGTGCGGATGAATGTGGGAGGTGTTCGGATAAAGTTGATAATCAAGGTGAAGTCTCCAGCTCCAGCTACATGGATGTGTTCTATCCGAAGTACCAGGTGACCTGGGATATGATGAACGTTGCCGGTCCGAACAGCATGTTCATGCACTGCCTGCCCGCCAACCGTGGCGAGGAAGTCGTCGACGAGGTCATGGACGATCCCGAGCGCTCCCTGTGCTGGGTCGAGGCCGAGAACCGCAAGCACTCCATTCGCGCCATCCTGGCCACTCTGTGCCCCCAGAGCGAGCCCGACGAGCAGAAGGCTGCGGCATACCGCGCCACCATCAATGAGCGCATGGCCGCTCTCGGTAAGCACGGTCTGTAAGACGTACCAGGTCGGGCGAGCTACGGCTCGCCCGCCTTCGCAGGAGATGGGCGACCTCATGGCCATCGGCGAGGAGAACTGCAAGGTCTCCGACGACAACCGAGTGCATCAAGGGCGCCGACTTCATCTACACCGACGTGTGGTATGGCCTGTACGATGCTTTCTGATGGGCGGCAGCAGATGCTTGTCTCTTGCTGCCCATCATCTGCGCCACTGCGCGTAGGCACTGGCGCCCTGTCTGAAGTTAAACAGACCTTTCGAGTGTGCACGAAGTGATTGCGCCAACAACGAAGCCCCAACCTGCTCGCTAACTCATGGGCAAGCCACCTGAGACTACTCATTTCCCCTACTAGCAATGAAGGCCTGCAACCTGCAGTTTTGCAAACTGCTTGAAAGGCGCCTGCGTTGATTCACTTCCTATTGCAGCTGGCGGCTCGCACACGAAAAGGCACTTGAGTTTCAAAGCGGGCGTTTTCGTCGATATCGAACCTCTAAAGGCTGTCCGCCGTGCCCTTTGGGACAAAAACGAAAACTCAAAGCCCCGAGTTTGGAATGAGTTTTTGAGATTGCCCCGGCTTTTGTCCCCGAAGCCGATGAAACACGACATAGTGTTACTTGGCGGCACTCGGTTTGAGACGGCATCGAAAACTGAGGACAACTGGAATGTCGGGACAGTAAAACTGAAGCCATCGAGTGGGAGTAGGCCGATAGGGTTCTGACCTGCGATTTTGAGTGCCGCACTGTGCCGCTGAGTTTCGTTTCGTACGAGAGTCATGACAAAGCCACCAGCGACGGAGATGAGTAAAAGCGATTAAAGAGCCTCCGTTCCCTGCGTTGGGACGGAGGCTCTTTCTTTGCCGTTTTACTCCCTTGTCTCCGTTCGGGGATTATTTCTTGCTCATTTAGGGCTATTCGCGCTGAAAGATTTTGACTAGCTTGGTGTCCTTTATTTCGTAGACAATGTCTGCGACGTTCTCGACCAGCCTCTTATCGTGGGAGACGAACACTATCGTTCCGGCATAGGCGCTCATCATCTGCTCGAGGGCTTCGGCGCTCTTGATGTCCAGGTAATTTCCAGGCTCGTCCATGAGCAAGATGTTGTATCTGCCCAGCAGCATCTTCGCGAGTAGCAGCTTGATGACTTCGCCTCCCGAGAGAACGCCAACGTCCTTTGTCAGGTCGCGCGGTCCGATTCCCATAGAGGCGAGGATGCCTCGAATTTCGGTCATGCTGTACTCGCAACCATCCTGCATGAACGAGATCGCAGACTGACGGGCGTCGAACTTGTAGCCTGTTTGCTCGAAGTAACCGATCTCTGCCTTGGGAGAGATGTTGATACCGTCGGCGCGTCGAGCGATTGCCTTCAGCAGGCTGGTCTTTCCTGTACCGTTGCCACCGGTGATGGCCACTTTGGCACCGAGCGGTATCTCGAATTTCGCGTGGTCATAGAGCATGCAGTTGCCGAAGCTCAAGCTGAAATCGTCTGCCGAGATGGGAAATTTACTATGCAGTTCCAGGGCCTTGCTCTGGCGGAACCGCACGGCGCGAATGCTATCTGGGGCCTCAATCCCTTCGAGCGCTTCGAGGCGCTTCTCCATGTCCTTAGCCGCCTGGTACATCCTCTTCTGTTTGGTGCCGGTTGCTTTCTGATGCCCCAATCGACCTGCATACTCGTTGCTTTTTTTCGCAGCCTTCCGCTTGGCGTCGACCTGCCGTGCTTTTTTCCGTTGTTTTTCGATGGCGGCTTCGAGGCGATCGCGCTCGCGCATCGCCTCTTCGTATCGAGTCGCCTGAGCTTTGCGCTCTTCTTCTTTCTGTCGCAGATAGTCGGAGTAGTCACCCCAGAATTCGGAAATACCGCCGTCTTTGAGCTCCCAGATCTTGTCTACCACCTGGTCGAGAAAATGACGGTCATGGCTCACGATGAGCAGAGCCCCATCAAATGCCTTGAGTTGTCCGACGAGAAGGCGGATGCCGTCTTGGTCGAGGTGGCTCGTAGGCTCGTCGGCGAAGATCGCGCTTGCATGCTGGGAGAGTGCAGAGGCAATCTTGGCGCGTGTTTCCTCCCCGCCGCTCATCGTCTCCTGCGCCACTCCGGCGACGTTGAGACGGGAGAGCATCTCACCACTGTCCTGAGCCGCATCAAGGTCGAGTTCATCGAGTTGGCCGATGAGGGCAATGCTGCCGAAGCGCCTGACGTCGGCGTCCGCAATGGTAAGATTGCCGCTCAGAATTTTAAGCAGGCTGGTTTTGCCTGCGCCATTGTCTCCCACCAAGCCGATGCGATCGTAGGAGTAGATTTCCAACTCTTCGATATCTAGGATATCGCGGCCGGCATATTCCAAAAAGATGTCTTTAGCTTTGACTATGAGTTCCATAGGTTGAACCGCCTTTTGTGTATTAGCGTTTTACTGGAAGCGCAGCCATGCCAAAAAAGATTGCTCACGTCGATTTTTCGCCTTTGCCCAATTGCCGGCGCGAGCGTTTGACCTTGCGCAAGCCGGCAAATCCGAAAATGATAGTTGGCGACGAATAAGGAGCGCGATGCGGAATGTCGGTGCAATACCTCGTCGTCGCAAGGGCTTGAAGGCTGACGCTTGAACCGATGGCTGCTGCCTCTTTTTTTCGAATACTTGGGCTATTGAATCTGCCCGGTATCTCTTTTCCCCGCGTTTCGGACGCTCGGAGCAAGCAGCATAGCCATCGCAAGCAGTACCATGGTCGCTCCAGAGCCGACGAACCATAACGGAGCTCCAAGCAGATCCGCAAAAACGGAGGGGGCTGCGAGGCCCATGGGCATGGCCCACGCCATGATGGTTCCGTAGAGGCCGAAAACGCGGCCTAGGTACTCAGGAGGTATCTGCTCCTGCATAAGGGCAGTCTGGGTTCCCGCGTACAACGGGGAGCATGCGCCCATAAGAAAGCTCACCGGCAGGAAAGCAGCGAACAATGACGGGCCGAGCGATCCGGATACGATTGCGGCAATGCCGAAGCCGGCAATCGCGGCGACCATGGTGAACGACCTATTGCGGAACCCTCCCGTGGCCGCCAAAATGCCGGACCCAGCCAGCATGCCTGCAGAAAAAAGGATTTCCACCAAAGCGGCATCCCCCGTGCTACCGCCAAAATGCCCCAAGGTCATTATTGGGAACAATGCCGCGAGCGGAGAGAACGCGAAAGCGAAGACGAACCCGCACCAAAGAAGGGCGAACAGCCCCCTGTACTCCCTAATCAGCTTGTAGCCGTCCGAAATCTCAGAGAAGAGCTCTCGAACCTTATTGGAAAAGGACAAGCTGCGGTCGGCTTCATCGAGGCCCCCTGCGTCTATCTGTGCGGCGAGGACGGCTAAAGAAGCGAAAAGCGCTCCCAGCACGTCGAGGACAATCATAGCGGTAATGCCCGCCACGGGATAAATCACTGCTGCAAGCGCGGCGCCAAGAATGTATCCGCCGGACTGAATCGCCTGAGTCACCCCCGATAGGCGAACGAGATGCTCTGGCGGGGCGAGATGGGGCGTGAGAGATTGGGAGGCTGGCGTGTAGAACGAAGTACCAACTGCACGGAGAAACAGGGCGATGAGAATTAGCCATGCAGGTAAGCTGCCGGCCAACGAGGCAATCGCCAAGGCGGCACCCACCGCGGCAATGAAGAGGTCGGCGCCGATGAGGACACGTTTCAAAGGCAGTCTGTCGACAACGGCGCCCGCAAGGATTCCGAACAAAGCAATCGGCAGAAAGCCTGCCAGCGATGCTAAGGAGAGGAGAGAAGACGACCCTGTCGTGAGGGCGAGATGCCAAATAAGACCCATTTGGAGAATCGAACTCGTCAATGTCGAAACGAGCTCCCCGCCCCATACGAAACAAAGCTTGAATTGCCATGAATGGCACAGCAGAACAGACCTGCCCCGAGAGGTTTCAAATATCATGGTTATGTCCAATCGTGAAATGGCGTGCAGAAAAACAGCGCGACGCCACAACAGCGCCGCTTTCTAGGCGCTCATCCACGTGCGGAAAAGACCAACCACGACACCCCTCCTTTGTTAATTCGGTCTGGCAAACCATGTAATATTAACGAGGCTTGAGTTTGCCTGTCAAGAATCGAGCATCGGTAAGGGCAATCCTCTCTGGCCATTCGATTCCTTTTGTATCTTTGGTTGCATAGGTGACCCGCCAGGGCTATTACGCGTGGAAGAGGCGCCTGCCGAGCTGGCCGATGAGGCGCTGAAGATGGCCCTGGTCAGGCGAAACGATCCCAAGGGATGCGTACATCATTCGGATAGTAAGAATGTTGCCAGCAGGTTTTGCGGCAACCGCAAAGGAGCCGTATCCTGCAGCTGGAATCACGTTGCAGCATCCTGACCCGCATTCCGATTGGCGGACGGCCCGCTTCGGCATCCTGACCAGCACAGCGATCGAGCCTTGTCATTCCTTGGATATGCCGGTTGCTCGGGGCGGTCCCGACGGAGGCCCTCGCCTCCCCGGTCCGTGACCCAAGAAGGGCAAGCATGCTGATCTGCATGGCTGGTTCCTCCTTTATGTAGACGACCATGCAAAGAAGGGACAACCGAGGAGGCAGGTTACTGATGCGGGCTCCCGCACGCCCATGACTACCCGACGGGCTGTTTTTTTCATCTCCGATGCCCGCATTGCAGCATGAACGAATGTGCCTCGACATCTCTGCTGGCATGGTACGACTGGGATCGCACCTCGACGCATCCTTGCGCATACTGCCTTCCAAGTTTCGAAACCGGGAAGGAAAGTGTATGTGAGCGACGATATCGGCGCCGATTCGACGCTCGAGAGGGAGATTGCGCCGATTCTATCCATCGGGGATGCATTCCCGAAGATTCTCATCACTCGCACGAGGCATGAGCCCCATACCCGGGAGGGCGTGCTCGTGCTGAATTTCGCGAGGTGGCTGCTTGGCGGGTAGGGTTCTGAACGTCGCATTGGGATATCGCGCGACAGGGCACGCAGGGCTGTTTGTGCCCGCACGGGAAACGCCGTCGCCATGCGGGCGGCCTGTCGTGTCCGATTAGCCTTTTGCTAAACAGGCTTACGCCAACTCATGGGCAAGCCACCTGAGACTATTCACTTTGCTTATCGTTGACAAAGACCTGTGGCCTGCGGTTTTGTGAACGGCTCGTAAGCCACCCGCGTCGACTCACTTACTGTTGAAGCTGGTGGTTTGCAGGCTCAAAGGCGGTTGAGTTTCAAAACGGGCGTTTTTCGGCGATATCGAGCCTCCAAAGGCGGCTCTCCGTGCCCCTTGGGACAAAAATAAAAACTCAATACTCTGAGTTTGAAAATGGTTTTTGAAGTTGTCCCAGCTTTTGTCCCCGAAGCCGATGAAACGCGACGTCGCGTCATTCAGCGGCACTCACTTCGAGATGCCGCCGAAAACTGGGTGCAACTGGAGTGACGAGACGGCAAAACTATAACCACCGAGTGGGAGTGACGCTTTTTAGCGGCTTCCTAGCTAACTAAGCTGGCTGAAACTGACTAAAGCAGCTGACTAAGCTGACCAAAATAGCCGGCTAGAGTAGCAAGCCCCGGCCTCGTCCCTGATTCGTGGGACGAGGCCGGTGTTTCTTTATTAGGCGAGCGTGGCGAGTGTCAGATCTTCCGCGCTCGTTGTGGCCAATCGATTGATCTGATGCCATATTCTGGCCATAATTATGGCTAGAATCGAAAGGGGTAATAATGCCGGCTCTTACTATGGGGCTCGCCGAGGCGAAGAATAACTTTCGCGAGTGACGGCAGAGGTGAACCGGACGGGGAAGCCTGTCACGATACTCAAGAACAACAGGCCCTGGGTGGTTATTCAGCCGGCCCAGCAGGTGGCGAGTGCTGTCGACGTCGCTGTCGACTTCATGGATGCTTACGCGGACGTGTTTGAAGAACTTGCCAAGTGAGCTCCGTAGTTTTGTGTCTCTATGGAAAGTGGTAGTTACGCTGTGGTCCCTTACTAGAGGTTGAAGCTGCGGATTTCTTTTAAATTTGCTCTTGCGGATTTCATGCGGGGGGTAGCCTTAAAAGCAATTCGGAAGGGGTAATTCGATGAAGAAATTGTCGATGTTTATGGCCATGGTTATGTGTGCTACGTTAGCGTTGTCTGGTTGTGGTAATAGTGTTTCGGATGATAGGGCGCAGGCTTATGCTTCGCTTTCGTCTATGACCAACTTGGAGCAAGACCAGGTTAAAGACTATAAGCAGCGGTTGACTGTGGCTCCTGACTCGGCAGCGATTAAAAGCGTTCTAGCTGACGCTAAAGCGGCTAACGACAAGGTGACTAGCGATAACGCAAAAGCGGATAAGAGGCTTAAAGAGATTGAGGTCGCTATTACCGGGGTTAAGCTAGTTGGTACTGATGATTACGCTAATGTGACTTTAATATTTAACGCTGACAAGACTTGGCAGATCAGCGGGGAAAACGCAAAGAAGTGCTTTTTCTCGTACGAAAACAAGTACTGGGGCGTCTCACGCTACAAAGATGGTGGCACGCCGCATATGGATTTCGGTGATAGTAAAGATACCAGCGAGGCCACCCATTCGGTTGATGTATCATTAAATGATGATAATCGCACAGTTACGTTTGTGAATGGCACTGAATTTTACAAGTTCACTATCACCAAGTAGATCAAGCTTAAAACTAGCTTGTTTGTGGGGACACCAGAGTTCTGGTGTCCCCACGCTTTTGTTTCACCGTATTTTGATTGTTTAAATAATTAATGCTGCATGTACATAATAGGCTGTAAACTTATTGTCTACGTTTGTAAGATTTAATTAGAAGTTTGTTCGGTTGCAGATGAGCTTATAGGTTTACCGGCAATTGAGGGGCTAAGGTGTTTACCCGCGTAACCCGTGTCTGATTCTGCTTCTAGTGCCCATTGTTCTATGTCTTCATCAGTGAAAACGACGCCGTCAGCGCTTTTGCAGGTGTCCATTTGGTTGCCTCCTTTGCTTGAGTTCTACTCGATTTACGATAGGTGGCAAGATGTATTGGAGAAACGCACAGGGAGTCACCCTGCGCGAGCTCGAGCAAGCCGAGAACAACGCTGCAACGAATCCAACCAAGCATCCGACACTCTCGCACCACTCCGATGGGGATGACACTATCTAAACCAGCTCATCACAGAGGAGTAGGCACACACCAGTGCTTCCCACCGAGCAGCCAGAGGACTTCCCTGCCCTCCGCTGCTCCCTCACAGCAAACTCTGCCCCAACAGCAACGCCGGGCCACGCTCCCGCGCGCCCCGGCCTCGTCAGAATGCGCACCTCAGTCAAGCTCCGCCAACACGCCCACGTCACGTGCGGCCTGACGCAGGCGCTTATCGCGCGTCCACAGAGACACGCCGGGGGTCACGACGACGCTCGCCAGGAGCGCCGCATCGACAGCACTGAGCCCCCTGCCCCACAGCCGCCGCTCCTCGACGAGGTGCCGGACCCCCTGATCGTCGACGTTGCGAAGGACCATGAGGCGCTCGAGCGCCTTCAGGAAGACCGACCGGTCCTTGAGGTTCCCCAACGCGAGCTCGGTGATGACGCTCTGGTGCACGCACACCTGGTCGCGCTCGAGCAGGTCGACCAGGACCGGCTCAGTTTTTCGTAGGTGATCGATCCAGATGTTCGTGTCGACGAGGACCCTCATGTGCGCCTGCGGCTCCGCGGCGCAGCTTCCGCCGCCGAATCGCTGCCGCCGAGCTCGGCGAGCTGCCGTCCCGTCTCAATACGAACGAGAAGCTCAACCGCGTCCCTGATCAACGCGGATCGTTCACTGATTCCAGTGAGTTCCTCGGCGCGCGCGAGCAGGTCATCATCGAGTGTCACAGTGGTTCTCATGGCTACCTCCACACTCAGGATAGCATCACTAACAGCATCATTTGATTCGACTGAGTGTTCTTCCCAGTGTGATGATTTCTGTGAGGGAGCTAGGGACGCCCGCGCCGATGGTGGAGTTCTTGCCCGGTGCGTCTGCGGCACTCATCGAGAGCATCACCAGCAAGGCGCACAACATGAAAGGGATCCATGACCGCCCTCGCGCCAGGTGTCAGGCTGGGAAGCCAGCCAGGTTTTGAAGACCCGCTTGGATCAGTCCGGGACCATATCCAAGAGCCGGGAGGGACCGCGACGGTCTCGTACGGGAGTTACGTCCAAGATGACGGTGACGTACCTGTCCCCATACGGGGTGTGGCGCCACTCGCAGGGTACGTGAGCCAAGCACCTGACTACCGTGCCGCGAGAAATGCCCTGGCACCCGCAGCGTCGACACCACTGGTCCTCACCAGCAATACGGCACGCCAACACTGCATGGTCGGGCCAAATGCGCTAGCCCGTCACCTCCAGCCCCAGGCCATCCAGGCCCGTGAAGGCGCTTAGGTCAGGGTGATCAAAGGTAGTATTGGGCATGTCGAGGTCTTTCAGATGGACGGTGTCGGAACCCCCATCATCGGAAGACCTCGACCCCTACCCGGCCACGACACGCCCAACCCCGCCCACAACACCTACACCCTCAAATGCGAAGAGCCCGTTTCCGGGCTTGACCTGCTCGATGGTCTACGCGGCCTCTATGTGCACTCATAGACCTACCGCATGCTTGTGTATTTGGGTCCGCGTGTGTGCGCTTTGCGGGAGGGGGACTGTCCCTTGATAGACGTTTATACATCAATAACTGTATAATGCTGTATGAAAGTCTGTTGTAAAGGAGGTGTCTACTTTGATGCTTGACGAGCTTGTAAGTTACATCGACGCTGAGGGTGGCATGGCGTACTCTTCGCAACTGAAGGGTGCTGGATTTTCTGCGGGACTTATCTCTTATGCGAGCGAAACAGGCCTTATTAATAGGATTTCACGCGGTATCTACTGCACGCCTGATGTTTTCGAAGATGACTTTCTCGTGATTGGGGCACGTTGGCGCAAGTGCATTTTTTTCGCATAACAGCGCGTTGTATCTAAATGGATTATCAGACAGGCTTCCGATAGTGCAGTCCGTGACCGTACCTAGGGGGGTATAACCCGGTCGGGCTGATTGAGGAGTTTCCAGGCATTCAGATTCACTGGGTTCGCCCTGATATTTACGAGCTTGGTGCAACAAATATTATGACGCCGTCAGGTAATAGGGTCAGGTGCTATAACTCTGAGCGTTCAATCGCTGATCTGATTAGGCAAAGGAAGCTGGCTGGTGTTGATGCTCAACTTGTGCGTGACGCTATTGGTGGATACTTCAATAGCCGTGAGAAAAATCTTCATGAGTTGGCGCGCATGTGTGAAGCGCTCAGAGTGAGGCGCGAGTTACAGGTATACCTGGAGGTGTTGCATTTGTAGGTTTGTAGCCTACAATTGCAACATGGTTCGAGCGAATCATCTGGAAGCTATAGCCCAACTCTCAGAATCTGAGGGCGTCTTTACAACTGCCCAGGCTGAACGCATGGGCATACCGCGCGATGCTCTGCATGATGCAGTTGAGTCTGGTCGACTTGAGCGTGTCATTAGAGGTGCTTATCGCATGATCGGGGCTGGCTCCTCATATACAGATGAGCTCGCAGCTATTTGGAAACTGACTGCGCCAGAAACTTTAGTTATGAGCGGATGCGTAGCTCGAATTGGGATGGCATAGTGATTGGGGGCGCCACTGCTTCATCACTGCTTGAGTTGGGTGATCTGCATCTGTCGCCTTACCGCATTTACGCTCCAAAGCGCATAAATTCGCGAAAAACTGTTGTTAGTTTTGTGAAGAGGAAAGTTGCTCGGGGTGAGGTGACTTTTGTGCAGGGGCTGCCTGTTACGCGTCCTGAGCGCATTGTGTTTGACCTTGTGCTAGATGATGAAGATCTCTCGCTGGTTGCTGATGTGCTGAGAGAAGCTTCCTACGTGAATCGCGATTTTGATTTTAAAAATCTGGCAAATTATCTGCGTGATTACTATTCTGCTAGCCAGGCCAAGGAAATATACGAAGGTCTGCTTGCAGATGCAGGGTTACTCAGTGAGAAGGATAGGTTATGACCTACAAGAGTGCCGCAGCGGTTGAAATGGCAGTCAAGTCTGCTGCATCTGCATCATCCCTTGATACAGGTAGGGCGGTGTCTTCCTTCTATTTCCATAGATTGCTCTGTCGTGTATTTGCTGGCAATAACAAGAAGTTTGTATTAAAGGGTGGGCAGGCAATGCTTGCTCGCACTATTGATGCTAGGGCTACACGTGATATAGATTTACTTGCATTACAAGATAGTCTCGAAATGCGTTGACTGAGCTTGTTAGACTAGCTGAATCTGATTTAGGTGACTTTGTTGTTTTCGAATTTGCGGGTTCAAAACATATAAAAGCTGAAGATGAATATCGTAGTGGGCTTTCTGTGAAGTTTACTCCTCGTATTGGTGTTAAGCGGATGCAGCAGATTTCTATTGATCTTGTTGTTGATAAAGTACCTCTCGAAGAAGTGGAAGTTATTGAACCTGTTGACAGAATTCAAATCGAAGGACTGTTTACCTGCAACTATTTACTTTATCCAGTAGAAAATGCGTTAGCAGATAAGTTTTGTGCTTTGATTGAGATTCACGATGGTAGGGTTTCTACTAGAGTTAAAGATTTAGTTGATATTGCTGTCTATGCGGTTACGTGTACAGTTGATGGCGATAAGTTTCAAAATTGCTTATCTCGTGAAGTTGCTGTCCGTGGCATGGAAATGCCAGATAAGTTTTCTGTGCCTAGAGAATGGGGTTTATCTCAGGGAAGGCAGTTTGAAAAGTTATCTGCTAATACAGGGTTGCCTGCAGGGCTGAAGGTGATAGATGCAGCAGCTGAGTTGGCAGGAAATTTAATTGACCCGGCTATTAATGCTAGCGTGAGTGGTTTGCAATGGTTTCCTGAAGATCTCAAGTGGGAATGTAAAGATTCTTAGATTTAATCTAAATTTTGTGAGAATGGTACAGCTTTATGTGTGACGTACAGTCATGCTGAATTTGGAATACTATTCAGTGTGGTTGTACGGGAGAGGGGGCCTATGCGGACAGTGCTTGAGATTGCCTCGCAAAACGCTGGATATGTGACTGCTGCTCAGGTTACAGCTGCAGGTATACCGAGGCGTAAGCTCGCTGAGGTAGCTCGTTCTGGAGAAGTTGTACAACTTGCGCGTGGGCTCTATGCCTTGCCAGACGTATGGGAAGACCCACTATATATTGCCCAGTACAGGTTCTCACGTGGCGTGTTCTCAGATGATACTGCATTGAATCTGCATGAGATGACTGACCGCACTCCAGCTTCTTTAACAATGACTTTCCCGCGAAATTACAACACTGTGGCAGTCAAAGAAGCCGGTATTATCTGTCGCACTTGCGCAAACGAAGTTCTTGATTTAGGTTTAACGCAGGTGAAGACGATATACGGAAATATGGTTAGAGTATACGACCTTGAGAGAACGCTGTGTGACTTAATGCGTGGCAAGAGTGTGCTTGATCTGCAGTTACTTGTGCCGGCAATGCAGAGCTATACACGCAGCAAGAATCGAGATCTAGTAAAGCTTATGAATTATGCGCGCAAACTTGGGGTAGAGCGCAAAATTAGAACTCATCTAGAAATACTTCTGTAAAACAAATAACTTTTATGCTCAAGTTTGAGTGCTGCTAGATGAATCTGCCAGTGAAGCTGGTGGGGCAGGCTTTGATTTGAGCGGGGGAGCCGGTGGCTACCACCTGGCCACCGGCCAAACCTCCGCCAGGGCCCATATCCACCACATAGTCTGCGCTGCGGATTACGTCTAGATCATGTTCAATAACCACCACGGTGGCGCCTTTAGTAATCAAACTGGCAAACACTCCCATTAGGGTCTGCACATCCTTTGGGTGCAGGCCAATAGTGGGTTCATCAAACACAAACACCGAATCACCCTGGCCCCGGCCCATCTCACTGGCAAGCTTTAACCGCTGCGCCTCGCCACCAGAAAGCCCCGGTGTCTGCTCGCCAAGTGTCAAATAGCCCAAACCCAAATCGTGCAGCACCTGCAATTTCTTGCTCACACGGCTAAGGCCCGCGCAAACAGTCAAAGCCTCATCCACACTCATAGCCATCAGGTCAGGCAGGCTGTAGGCGGCGCCGTCGTCAAAAAAGCACTAATTTCGTGAGCCGCACGCTTATAACGGCTGCCGCGACAATCGGGGCAGCAAATCTCGACGTCGGGAAGAAACTGCACGTCAAGGGATATCTGCCCAGTGCCGTCACAAGTGTCGCAACGCAAAGAACCAGTGTTATAAGAAAACGCGCCAGCCGTAAGCCCACGGCGGCGGCCAGGCTTTGAGCCGGCCTCAGCGGCAAGTTTGGCTCCATACTGCTTAGCCGCTTCGGACCTGGCGAAATGCTTACGCAACTCATCATGCACCCCCACATAGGTGGCCACAGTCGAGCGCACATTAATACCAATCGGGGTGGCGTCAATGAGCATAACCCGGCCAATACCCGGTGCTTCCAGGCAGCGCACATGCCCCGGCAGCGCCTGACCGGAAATTCGCGCCTGCAAAGCCGGGATCAGGCTCTCAAGCACCATGGTGGTTTTACCTGAGCCCGAAACCCCAGTCACCACTGTGAGTCGTCCCTGGGGAATATCCACCTCAAGTGGCTGCACCGTGTGGATCGCGTCCGTGACTAGGCGGATACTGCCGCGCTCAAAAAGATCCGCCCGCGCCGGCTTGGGCTGGTTCTGCTGCCTCAGATACGGCCCAATAATCGACGCAGAATTGTCCATGACCTGCGCAACCGTACCCTGGCAAACCACCGTGCCGCCGTCGGAACCAGCGCCGGGCCCCATCTCAATGAGGTAATCACTGTGGGTGAGCACCTGAGTGTCGTGGTCAACCAAAATCACCGAGTTGCCGTCCGACAACAGATCATCCATCACCCCCGTCAAACCCTTGAGATTATGCGGGTGTAAGCCAATCGAAGGCTCATCAAGCACATACAGTACGCCCGTGGTACGGTTACGCACCGCCCGCGCTAGCTGCACGCGTTGGCGCTCACCGGTAGAAAGTGTGGACGCCGCGCGATCCAACGCCAAGTAGCCCAGCCCCAGGTCAAGCAAGCGTTGAGCGGTGTCAAAGAAAGCCTCACAAATATTTTGGGCCATGGGACGCAGCCTCTGCGGCAGTGAGTCGGGCATCCCCTCAACCCACCCCATCAGTTCAGACAGGGTCATTTGTGAGGCCGCGTCCAGACCAATACCGCGCAACCGGGGCGCCCGGGTGGCTTCAGACATACGGGTGCCGTGACACTTAGGGCAAGTGTCCTCTTGTAAGAAACGCTCCAGGCGCTTCATACCCTTTTCATCTTTAACTTTAGAAAGCGCATTTTCGACCGTATAAATGGCGTTGTAATAGGTGAAATCCATTTCGGCCGACTGGTTCGTTTTAGGATTTACGTAAATAATGTGCTTTTTAGCGCCGGGCCGTGGTAAACAATCTCCTGCTCCGCCTCAGTTAGCTCCTTGAATGGCACATCGGTGCGCACACCCATCTCGCGGCACACGTCTTTCATCAGGGCCCACATCAGCGTGCCCCACACTACGACGGCACCCTGATCAATGCTCAGGTTCTGGTCCGGCACCAGCGCCGCAACATTCACGCTGCGGGTCAGGCCTGTGCCCGAGCAAGTTTGGCAGGCTCCGCGTGAGTTAAACGCCAGGTCCTCAGCGCCAGGGCCATAAAATTTTACGCCGCAGGTGGGGCAGGTAATTTCAGCCATGCGGGCGACGTCGAATGAGGGCTCAACGTAGTGCCCGTTAGGGCAGCGGTGGTGGGCTAGGCGCGAAAACATCAGTCGCAGACTGTTGGCTAGTTCAGTCATGGTTCCGAAAGTACTGCGGATTCCGGGCACGCCCGGCCTTTGCCGCAGCGCCAACGACGCCGGCACGTAACGCACTTCGCTCACGTCAGAGCGTTGGGCTTGGCTCATGCGCCGGCGCGTGTATGTGGACAGTGACTCCAGGTAGCGGCGTGAGCCTTCCGCATAGAGAACCCCCAGGGCCAGGGAGGATTTACCTGAGCCAGATACGCCAGCAATACCAACGATTTTATTTAGCGGAACATCAACGTCTAGGTTCTTCAGATTGTGCACGCGCGCCCCGCGCACCTCAATGGTCTGGGGTTTTTGGGTGCGGGCGGCACTCTGCGGGGCGGCACGCTGCGAGGTAATTGGCGACGGCGCCGCCTGGGACTCTTCGAAAGCGCGCATTTTTCCTCCAAGCAGGCGCGACGCCACCAGGGTTGTAACCAGCTGCGGCCTGCGAGAGAAATTATCCCACACAGGCCGCAGCTTTTAGGGCGCAGTCGGCGTCGTGCTTTTGCTGGCTTCTAAGTGAGCTGGGTAGGGGGCGTGGGGTGGGAACTCTAGATGTTTGTCCTTTTTACCCTTTTAAGCCTGCTCTAGAGGGGCAGTTAAAGGCACGATGGCGGGACGCAAAGCTGCAGCTAGACGCTGGTTGCTGCTAGTGGCCTGGCTGTAGAAACGCGCTGCCACGAATTCCTTGCAGGCGGGGGTGCCTGGTCTGTTACTGGCAGGTGTGCCTGGATTGCAAGCGGGGGCTGCCGGTTCATTGCAAGCGGGGGTGCTCGGCGCAAAAAGCGCAGGATCAAGCTTCCAGCCGGCTTGCTCAGACAGCTGGGAGAAACACGAACTGGGTGCGTGTATTGCCCTCGCGGAAACTGTGGATCACATTCAACTCGCCCCAAATCTCAGCCAGCTCTGCCACGAAAGTTTCATGATCCAAGCCGCGCAAGAAATCCATTTTGCTGAGCCTGCGGTATTGCTCATTGGCTGCCTGTCCTAAGACTGGGCCAGCTGGATAGTACTGGTAAGACATTTGCGGCGCAGCCGGATCTCCCAGCGGGTAATGGACAACGTCTGGGCCAGACTTGACCATGAATGTGCCCAGGGGGAGCAACCCGCTCCTGACCTGCCCACTCATAGATATCTTGGAAAATGTAATGGTGAATTGCCTTCATGTGGGCGTAATCGAAGTTGCCTTCGATTGGCGTTTGCGACAGTTCCAAAATTCTGGAGCTAGCGTAGCCCTCCTCCAGAAGGCGCAGCTTGACAGCGTCAGGTTCCCCATATGGGTTGCCAGGAGTGGTGAATTTATTGCGCAATACTGAAGTGCCAGGGATGAAGTAATCCTCCCAGGTACGAAAAACTTTGCGTGCCATCAGCCTTGCACGTGCTTTCTGATTGCTGCGCGTGCCTGCTCGCCGGTTAGGTTGCCACAGGCTTGCTGCTCCAAAATGTTGCGCAGCGCCAGGTCAGTGACTTCGTGGCCTGCCAGGGCCAAGCCGCCTTAGCAAATACGAGCTTTTCTGCAGGGGTGCGATTTCCGCAGCTGCAGTTTCGGGGTTGCGTTTCTGCTTTATCTGCGCCGACGGCGGCACTGCGGCTTGTGGCAGCATCGCTACGTGCAGTGACGTCGCTACGTGTGGCGACGGCGTCGCTGCGGCCAGGGCGGTCAGTGCTGCGGCTTGTCATGGGCGGCCTGCTCACGGTTGATAAGAATCTGTTGCACTTGGTGGAAACGCTCAGCAAGGCCGGAAGGCTCTGCGTAGATATAGGTTCCACGTATACCGCGAGTTAGTAAAACTTTGTAAATATTTGCAACATAACGACGTAGACGCTCAGGAGTTGTTTCTTCGTTCGCAACCCTATTGTTTGCCTTGCCGCGTTTATCGTGATAATTGTTTTTGTTAACTCGATATTTCCCAGATTCATCTAGTTCAACATCTGCGCCGATGATTACGCCAGCATAGTTCAGGTCATAACCCTGAATGGTGTGGATTGAACCTACCTCTTGAAAGCTGTAGGGGAGTGTACCCAAGATTCAACAGTACGATTCCAGCGCATACTTATCCCATCCAACTCAAAGTCGTAGGGTGCTGAATCCGACTTATCACCTTTACTGATCCAAGGCCAGGCATAGCCTGCAACCATGCGCGAAAGGCCATACTCCTCTTCGCGTCTAGTTAGCGCTTCATGCATCTCTTTGAAATTTGTGAAGATCCTAAAGTCGTATCCACTGAAGTCAGGGACGTCACTTTCTTCAATGGGGCGATCTCCAAATAGAGCATCGATAAGTGCCTTGTATTTATCAATTTCTGACAGCTTCATGCGCATTTGGCTGTGTAGCTGAAAATATAATTTGTTTGTGATCGAGTCTGCTATGACAGATTCCCACACCTTGGAACTCATGTCTGCAGGACGTACAGCTTGAGTGGGGTCTAGTAGCAAAACCAGATTCTTTGAGCAGGTTCGCATCCAGTCCAGCTGATTGTGCTGGTTGCCCTCTTTATCTGCTTCTCCATAAAGAGCTCGATTATTGTCACAATACATCTTAAACACATTACCGTTTGCCTGTGTTGAAAAACGGTTAAGGCGATGTGCTTCATCGACTATTAACAGATCGTATTTAGCATTCTCATTCAGAACTATCTTCGGGATGTCAAAAGGCGACAGAACCATTTTATCGCTAAGCCCATCTACCGATTTAAAAACTCGTTTGATAGTTTTTCGTAGTGAACTTTGAGGGATTACAATGCCAATTCGTAAAGGTCTTTTGGGGGTGGCTTGTGTTAAAGGTAGAGCGTCTTCCTCGGTGGTGATATGCCGTTCGGAGCTGTAGTCTGCGATTAGCTTTATTAAGTAGACTGCCAGAATAGTTTTGCCTGTCCCAGCTCCACCTTGGATGATAAACTCTTGTAACGGACTCTTCTGGTCTGAAAGACTGCTAATGATTCGTTCAGACAGGGATGTAACAACGTTCTCTTGTTCTTCGTTTAATTGTTTGAACGGAGAGTACTTGTATAGATCTGAATTTTCAATATCAGGCTTTGACTGACTGAATAAGCCGTAGGATGAGCGCAGGCTTTCGAAAATTTCATTAAAAATTTCACGATAACTATCGCGCTGATAATAGTCGGCGTCAACGATGCCGTGATTTGCGTTAAGAACTGTCTTCTTGCCGTCGCCAGTGAAAAGGTTGATAAGAATAGATTCAAGCTCTAGGCATACAGACTTATTGAACTTTTCATGTATGACAACGTGCGTAACGTCAAGCTTATTCTTCTCAACAGTTTTAAGATGCTGGCTCATACGCTTGTTGTAGTCAAGCGTTTCGCCTACATACACTTCTTTGCTTGAAGTTAGGATATAAACTACAGGCCAGTTTTTTAGGCGAGTATCTGTTTTGACAAGAGTGGACACTGAATCCGGTTCGAATTTAGTCCGCTTAATTTCATAGCTGGTCATATTTCGTACTCCGCCCCTTGCTGAGCGATACTGGGTATTTTTCCCTGGTTTTCACTAGCTTCTGAGAAATAAGATCATCCGGTTTTACACCTAGTTTCATGGCCAGAAAGTGGCAGTAGGTAAGTACATCCGCAAGTTCTTCCTTGACTGCATTTACGTCTTCTGGTTGCCCCCATTGGAAACATTCGAGCAGCTCTCCAGCCTCTATCGCAATAGACTTCGCCAGGTTTTCCGGGGAATGAAACTGTTCCCAGTTGCGTTCGTGCGCAAACTCCCGTAGCTCGCGGTCGACGTCGGTTCTAGCCATAGTGTGACTATACAAAGGTCTGATGGTCTGGCGCTAAATCCTGCTGAGAATTTGGTATGGCCGGGTCTCTGTGCTGTGCGTGGTGATGCCGTTACTACCTGCGCCGACTGCGTCAATACGCCTTGCGACAGCATCACTACGTCACTACGTGTGGCGACGGCGTCTCAGCAGCCAGGATGGTCAGCGCTGCGGTTTGTCATGGGCGGCCTCGTCGTTCCTCCTAAAACGCCATTCTATCAGGCGTAATCGACAGAAATGAAGCATGCACTAGGAAACTTTTGTATCGTCAGCACTGCCTGTATCGGGTACGTAGTCTTACTACTTTCGTAGTGCTCGGCTGCTCTGTGACTCTCTCTGGCAAAATATCTCAAAATGGCTGATGGGTTAGGTAAGATATCGTACGATCCACCAATCAATGATGCGTGAGGGATGAAGTAATGGCACGAGGCTACCGAGCGATTCTGGAGCTACCCGAAAAAGAAGATGCGCACAAGATCGCCTATCGACTGTTCAGTAAGTGGTTTGAAAATAAATACTTTATCCTGCAGGGAGACTGGAGGCGGGATTTGAAGAAGATGGTATTTATCGCTTTGGTAAATTGAAAGTTAAAAAAAGACGAACTTCGCAAACTGAGGAAGTTACGGTTATTAGACTACGAGAGTCCAGTAAAGATCGACATTATCATCGTCAGTTATTGGAACTTGTACACTCCTCAGATGGAAACGGTCGTTGGCGTACGCGCATGTATGCGATGACAGCGACAAAAGAGTCTAGATACAAACAAGTTATTTGGGATTGAGGTGGAACCTCCACTCTCTGCGAACTGGGATGCCAAACGTCCGAATCTAGTCTGTGATCTTGTTGCGCAGTATGATGTTCATGAGAGCGGAGTTCTGATAACGAAATCAGTTACAGATGTTAGTAATGAGAATGAGGTGGATGAACTAGTAGAACGGATCTACGATAATCGTCGACGTATAGCGATTGTTGTCGCCTCGCCTATCTCTGATGACTCTGATAAAAAAGCGCATAAGCAATGGCAATCAGTTTTGAAGACACTCACAGACGATTCACTTGGCTGCGCTTCATATTTCTTACTGGAACCAAGTGTCTATAATTATTTTTGCAATAAAGTTGGTGAACTTGGGCTTGCTAAGGGATGTTTGCGAACTTATCTACCTGGAGTGGATCCTGGAGATCAATTAGATTTAAAACGACACAAGATACTTACGTCTTCAACTCTGTACCACGGTCTAGATAAGAATGGTAAATTTCGGCCGCAACTGTCGCGTATTATTGCTCAAACTCCTTGTACCTATTTGTGGGAAAAGGGTCTCGACGGAGAACTTGGTAGCGCAGAAAAAGTACTGAAGGGGCAAAGCTGAAAGCTCCTACGTTCCGTCTTGCTCCTGAGATGGCGGGTCATTCTGAAGTTATTGAGGACGAGAAGCTATTACCGCTAGAACCTGTTAATAATATTAAGCAGCCTGCAGTTGATGAAGCTAAAACGCGGACGAAAAAGGCTGATACTTGCAAGGAAAAAGTATCTTCGGTTGCTGCAGACCAGAAAGAAAGAGCCGTTGCTAAGGGCAATAGTATATGGCGTTTCAAGTGGTTTAATAACCTTGTGTCATTGATTAGACGTTTTTCGGCGGAGTTTACTCCAAAAGACCATTCGGATATGGTAGATGGTGTTGAGATTCTATCTGCTGGTTTTAGCTCAATTTATGCAAATTATGATACTTTAGTTCGAAAAACAAATAAGCTAAAACAAGATTTTATGGAAGAAAAGAAGAATTTGCAGCAGCAGATAGATGCCTACGAAACTCTTCTCGATCAGGTTGACGAGAACGATCACGTATATGATGAACTAGCTCAAGTTAAGGAAGCGTTTGAGGAACAAGAAAATGAACGCAGTGATGAGCGTAGGAGAATTCGAGAACTCGAAGATAAAGTACGGAAACTAGAGTGGAAGGTAAACCATCCCGATCCTGGAGAACAGGAATTTTATCTCGACGAAAAATGGCTTTATACTCCACCAAATGATATGGCTGACCTTTTCGACCGTATGACTGCAGGAGGCGCTTGGTCAGATGTCTGTAAATATGTAGAGTTTTATGATTCAGATAGTATGCTTGATGAAATAATGATACTTGACGCCAAACCCGAAACGTCGCAATATGCAGAACGTTTCTGGGAATTTATCCTTGCGCTCCGTAGTTACATGAAAGCCTTGAAGAATGGAGACTTTCAAGGAGATGTGCATTCCTATCTAGGTAAGAGTGGTGTGTGTTCGCAAAGACGCCATGCTCCAACCGAAAGTGAAACTGTTAAAAATAATCCTCGATTACGAGAAGAACGGACATTCGCCGTTCCGATCGAAGTTGATCATCGAGGAAAAACTGAAATGTATGCGCATTTCAAAATTAACGGCATAAATTATCTTCGAATGCATTACTATGCTGACACTGTTCGTACCCATAAGGTTTATATTGGCTATATAGGTCGTCATCTAACTAACACTAAGACAAACTAACTATATGCAGTTAGTAAGAACCTTAGAAGAGACGGCGTCCCTCGTCTATTGGCGAACTGCGCCGTCGTGAGCAAAAGCAGGCATAGACTTACGCTAGTTATAAACGCAAGGAGGGGAAGATGGACGCTCAGGACGTGCCGAAAGTACATGACCCCAGTTTTCGCGGGGACATGATTATCCGCTTCCTACCTGACAGTGACCAGGTGCTAGCCCACATGGACCGCTCTACCGTGCAGGTGTTTACGAATCTGGCGGACTACCTGCAGCTCTACGGGCCGTACGTGGATCGTGTGGGCTACCCGGACGGCAAATACCTGTGGCACCGGCCCGTCGGGGAGCGGCCCACCTACTTTGAGTATCGCTCACTGGACATATTCGCCCTAAACGACCCCTACTACAGCTATGAAATCAAGCAGCTGCCGCAGGGATGCTCGATCCGCACCGGTATTAACGTGCCCTACTTTGATCTACCCGGCGGTGCGCGCCAGGTGCAGTTTCTGGCCGAAGACATTGTGTTGACCGCTATTGAATGCCTTGAGCTGGGGATTTTGACTGGGAGGTCAGAATAATGTGGTGGCAAGTTGCTGAGCTGTTTCACTTTGCGGAGACGGCAGGGGCGCAGATTCGGCTCCGTGACGCCGACGCACTATCGCTGACCTGGGATTGTGGGCGCAGTTGGCAGCACGTGTGGAACACCAGCGGCGAACACGCCCAAGCTTTTTACGGCGAAAGCGAGTACGCCGAAACTCGCGTTCCCACCATGATCAGCGACTACAGCGAACTCATGCTTAACTGGGCAGTGCTGCGCATTGGCCGCAAAGCGCGCTTTTACAAGGGCTGGGAGGTGATTCGGGTGCCCGGAAGCGCCCAAAGTGTGGATCCGCATTGGGGCTTTGAACAGCTCTCGCTGATCACCGGACGCCTGACCAGAGACGGCAAGCCCGTACCAATGCAGCTGCGTACCATCTTCCCTGACCACTACGAGCTCAATCAGTTCTCGCATGTGGCCGGCCTGAGATTCAAAGATCTGTTGGCGGCCTTCAAAGACCCAGCCGGTGGCATATTGGCCAACTGGGTAGAGCCGGCGCCAGACTCTGGGCGCCCGCAGGGTGCTGAGAAATCAGAAAGCTCCAAATAGGTTGGCTGTGAGGCCAGATTAGCGTGATGGTAAGGCCGGCCTGGAGTGACGATAAGTCCAACTTAGAGTGCCGGTATGGCCGCTTGTACTGTCGCTAAGGCCAGCTCAAAAGCGCAGAAAATTTTTAAATATTGCGGCGGGCGCAAGCCTGCCGCGCTTGACAGGTATGTAAGGAAACGTTATGGGTAAATGGTTTGATCAGGCCGCAGAGATTGAGCGCTTGCGCAACGAAAACCGCCGGTTAAAAGCGCAGGTCAGGAGCCTTGAGCTGCGTCTAGGGGTCAGTTACGGCCAGTCGGGAACCAGTGAGTACGGCCAGCCGGGCGCCTATGGTGATGCTAGCGAGTACGCTCCGGGTACCTACGGGGCCGGCGACGGCGTCGTCGGGGCAGGGGCTGCAGATTACGAGGCCGCCGCCTGGCTGGAACTAACCCCCGAAGAACTCCACCTAGTGCGGATGGGCAAAAAAATCAACGCCATCAAAATTTACCGAGACCGCACCGGGGTTAGCTTAGCTGACGCCAAAGCCGCCATCGACGCGGTTGGCTAGGAGGAACCATGCTGTTCATGGGTCATCGTGAGGACGACGGCTGGCTACGGGCTACCTTCAACCTAACTTTCCGGGCCTCATGGGAAATGATGCTACAAGGGGTTTACGAAGCCTGGCATTACTTCGCTAATGTTGAAATCCTGGTCGACCATAAGCCGATTGAAATTAAAACCCCTGAAGACATTCTCAAGATCCCTGAAGACCGCAATATTGTAATTCGTGGATTGCTAATGGTGGCTAGGACTAATGTAGAAATTGTTTTCTACAACCAAGTCCACTTCATCAACGTCTATGTTGAGTGCAACAATGAAGAACTAAAAAACCTGGACTACGAGCACTACAACAAATTCATTGGCAAATTCATTGACAATATGGAAATAGCCATGAATATGCCCGAGGAACAACTCAAAGCTGGCAGGTAGGTTGCGCCGCATAGTAGCTGGTCACAAGTCTGCATGCTGAGCCAAGAGCGGATGGAGAACTGTAATGATTTTGATTCGTGAAAAAGAGGAAAAGGGCTGGGTTCACGCCAACTACCGGCTCACCCGCCCGGTTTCGTGGCAGCAGCAGCTAAAAGCGGTGCACGGGGTTTACGACTATTTCAAAAAAACCGAGATCCTAGTGGACGGGTTACCAATCCAGATTAGTCAACCGGAAGAAATATTACAGATCCCTGAGTCTAAAGCTATTTCTATTCGGGGCGTGCTAACAATTATTGACGTGCCCGTGGTGGTAACCTTCTACAACCAGGCCGACTACGTAAATGTTATGGTTGCCTGCGCAAACGAAGAATTCCAAAACACTAACTACGAAAAGTTCAACAAATCAATGAGTCAAATCATGGATAGCCTTGAACTAATGATGTACATACCCACAGCTAACCAGAACTGATAGGGGCGGGCCAGCGCCGATAGACGGGCCTGCATTTGCGGGCCCGCGCTGAGACGCTCAAGCCTCTGCCCGCGCTGAGACGCTCAGTCTTTTGTGGTGCTGCGGCGCTAAGGCCTAGAACCCCAAAAGCCTGCGGTAAATTTGCAAATCTTCGTCACCAAAGACGTTGAAGACAACATCCATCTGCGCCTGGGTTGCCTCCAACCAGCGCTGCACAGTGTTAACCGCAACCTTTGCCGCAGGCTCCTTGGGGTAGCCAAACACACCAGTGCTAATGCAACAAAGCCAGCGACTTCAAACCGTTTTCCTGCGCCATATCTAGACACTGTAAATAGCTGCTCATCAGCTTATATTTCCCAATGTCTGGCAGTGCCGGGTTATAGATTGGCCCAACCGTGTGAAGCACATGCTTAGCCGGTAAGTTATAGCCGCCAGTGATTTTGGCATGCCCAGTGGGTTCCTCATGGCCCTGAGCCTGCATCAGCTGCGCGCATTCAAGACGCAACTGCACGCCAGCAAAAGTATGGATAGCGTTGTCAATACAAAAATGTCCCGGCTGCCAGCACCCCAGCATCTGACTGTTGGCAGCATTAACAATACCGTCAACAGCTAGGCGGGTAATGTCACCCTGCCACAGACGAATCCGAGGATTAAGCGGGCTGACGGCGGCGTCGTCGAGACTAGAAATACCGCCTTCCGAAAGCAAACCAGACAGCAACTCATCCTGCTTTTCCAGCCAAAAAGGAGAGATAGGCGCAGGCTCACGGGTGTTAACCAAGGCGCGGAAATGCTGCCACAGCTCATCAAAGCCCTGCACCTGCGGGAAAGCAAAATTACGCTCCGCACACAGCTGCGCCACCAGCTCAGATAGCAGCGCCTCCTTTTTACTTTCCAGCATTACCTGCCTCCTTTAACTCCTTTAACGCCTGCGTTAGGGCCTGGTGAATATCTCCATCTATAAGAATAGAACGTTCACTGATCTCAATCGGGGCTTGCGCCTGCCCAAAATTAATACAGGTGTAAGTTGCCAGCGGATTGGCGTAAGTGCGTTGCCAGAAGGGGTATTTAATAATGCCGGGAGTGTTGGCGCCAACCCCCAGCTCCAGATAAACCACCTTGTCAGCGCGGTGAGCGGCCATGAAATCCTGGTAGCGCCGGGCCGCCTGATGCCAGCCGGCGTCCTCAACGAAAGTGTGATCGGCGCGCAGATTCATACTCATAGGCTCACCACACCTGGGGCAGTGCGGCACCAGCTCGCTGGAAACACGCATGTCATGCTGGGTTTCAACCATGATCTTCACGGTCTCATAGTTGTCGTAAGTATCGGCGTGACACGGCTGGGAGCACTGCCACAGGCCGTAATCGCCCTGCGTGTAAAACAGGCGCTCTTTAGGGAAACCGGCCAGTTGAAACTGGTGATCCACATTTGTGGTGAGCACAAAGAAATCTTTGCCCGCTAACAGCTGAGCCAGCTTGGCGTAAGTGTCCTTGGGGGCTGGGACGTAGCGGTTGTACCAGATGTGCCGGCTCCAGTAAGCCCACTGCTCCTCCAAAGTTTTGAAAGGATAAAAGCCGGCTGAGTACATGTCAGAAAACCCGTAGGCCTCAATGAAATCCGCGAAATACTTCTGGAAGCGCTCACCAGAGTAGGTAAAGCCCGCTGAGGTGGAAAGGCCAGCCCCGGCTCCAACTACGACGGCGTCTGCACCGGTAAGTGCTTCCAGAAGGCGTGAGTTTTTAGTCATGCCCTTACTTGCGGACAACGCTTACTTGCGGACAACGCTGATGCGCTGGCCTACGTGGTTACCGGACTCGATTTCGTCGAGCATGGCCACAGCAAAGTCGGCGTAAGAGATGATGGATTCTCCACGCTCGTTTACGGTCAGCTCTTCGCCGCCCAGGATGTACTCGCCGGTTCGCTCGCCCTCAGCCTGGAAGTCGCAAGCGGGGGAAATGTAGGTCCAGCGGACGTCGTCGCGCTTACGTAGCTCAGTCAGCGCAGCACCCATCGCAAGAGCGAGCGGCTTGAAGGCCTCAGGGAAGTCAGGGCTCTGCGCAACGGTCAGGCTGTGCTCGGGGTTCAGATAGAGGCTGCCGGCCCCACCCACAACTAGCAGGCGAGTGTCGCTGCCAGAGAGGATGTCGCTCAGGTGAGCCAGAGTAGTTGAGTGCTGGGGGAGGGTTTCCGGGGTCCAAGCGCCGAAAGCGTCAACAACCGCGTCAAATCCCTCCAGGTCCTGAGCGGTGAGCTCCATGATGTCCTTGATGACGGCCTTCTTGGCGGGAGTCCTGTTCTCAGAGCGGACAAAAACGGTCACGTCGTGGCCACGTTCTAGGGCTTCCTTGACGATGAGCTGACCGGAGTGCCCGTTTGCTGCGACGACTGCAATTGACTTAGCCATGAGTTTTCCTTTGGGTAGATGAGCGAGTAAATCGCTCTGTGTTCCTTACGAGTAACAGCGTAGAATCAATACATAACTTTAGGAAGTAGGCACTATTTTGTGCTATAGGTACCTAAAAGTAACTATTGGCTTGAACTGCTGATATACAAGGAGGAATGGTGGGGTTGAAGCTAGATCAGCTGCCGGCCTGCCCGGTAGAGACAACATTGACCCTGATCGGTAACAAGTGGCAGGTTCTGATCCTGCGCGATCTGGGAGATAAGGGGACCTTGCGTTTCAAAGAGCTGCAGCGTTCAATCGGCAAAATCTCCCAAAAGGTGCTCACCACAAATCTGCGCGCCATGGAAGAGGCGGGGATTGTGCATCGCGAAGTATTCGCGCAGGTGCCGCCGCGAGTGGAGTACTCCCTCACGGAGCTAGTCAAAGCCTCCAGCCGGTGCTGCAGGCAATGAGTCAGTGGGGTGAAAACTATAAGAAGAGCCTGCGCGATAGTTAGTTAATGTGCTTACCTGCCGGGGCGCCGTCGTGCTTACTTGCTGGGGCTAGACGCCGTCGCCGTCGGGGCTGACAGGCGGAAAGTAGAGATCCGGGGAGGCTTGCGGGCCGGTGAACAGGTCATCAGCGATCTTGCTGATCGTGTCGCGCAGCTCCAAATGCTCCAGATAACGCTGCGGAATCCCGGCCAGGCCTAGGTGTGCGCCGACGATATTGCCAGCAATAGCCCCCGTGGAATCGCTGTCTCCACCATGGTTGACCGCCGAGGTGATGGCCCCTGCAAAATCATCCTCGTGGCGCAGCGAGCACAACAAGCCAATGGCCAGGGCCTCCTCAGCCACCCAGCCCTCGCCCAGGGCGTGAATCGCCTCCAAATCAGGCATGTCACTGTCCGCCAGGCGCAGCGTGTAACGCAGCAGCTCCTGCAACTGGCCAAGATAATGCGCGTTGGGAAAAGCTTCAGGCAAAGTGTTCAACGCCTGCGTGGCAGCCTCTCGCACTGAACTAGCCTCGTCGCGGGCCAGGAGGCTGACAATATGGGCAAACACCCCAGCCGGCATCCAACCCAGCTCATGGCAGTGGGTTAGCTCAGCTAATTGCGCGCCTAGGCGTTGCAGCTCGACGCTGGAAAGCTTGGACAAGTGTTGATTAGCCCCACCGGCGCCATGCGCATAATCCCGCCGCAACCCTTGGAGTTGTTTACAGCTTTGGCGCCGTTAGCCATGGCCTCACAAGCATTCATGCAGGTTACGCCCGGTGCGCGCGAGGCAAAAAGCTCAGGCAGGCTGGAAATCCAGGCTTTGGGTTCAGCTAGCGGGTAGGGGCTGACCTGCGTATACATCCACTCCACATAGAACTGGGCCATTTGGGCTGGGGCGTAAGCGGCAAGCGCAGTGGGGGATGGCAGGGGAGCGGGTGTCGGGGCAGGGGCACCGCCAGAGGCTTGGGTGCCGCCAGCGGCGTGGGTGTCGCTGGAGACGGGGGCGCTGCTGGAAGCCTGGGAGCCGCCAGAGGGTTGGGCTGAGAGCGCAGCCAGCGAGCACAGCAGGCTGTTGGCGGTGTACAAAGTCATCTGCGTGTCGTCAGAAAACGGCGCCAAGCCGCGCTCATCTAGCTGGTAGTCGCGGATACCGTGCGAACCGTAACGCGCAGCAATCGCCTCCTCGCGGTCAAACTCAATCGCATAACCCAGCGCGTCACCAGCAGCCCCGCCCAGCAGGCAGCCACGATACTTGTCGATGTTTCCCATTTGCGTGTTCCTTTTCAAATGTTCTGGTTGCCGGGCGTTGGCTGGTTAGCGGGTGTTGGCTGGTTGGCGATTTTATCCTGGCGGCGGCCGACTACCAGCCGCGCAAAATAGCTTCCAAGCCGCGCTCAAACTGGGCGCTGAAATCCCATTTTCCGGCCAAAACTTCGCCGATCAGCGGTTGCAAGGCGGCTGCGTCAGCCGGGTCAAGCATGGCGCTGACAGCCATGAGGTCTTCTGTGCCAGCGACGACGGCGCCGTCGGCCCCGCCAGAGGGGGCGGCTGGAGTGGGGGCTGCGGCTGGGGCGGCACTGCCTGGTTTGGCGACGGCGTCGTCGCTTGTTCCAGCAGGCGGCACTACCTCGGCGGCAACGAAACCAGTGGTGTACACCGAAACCGACGTGATCAGCGCCAACGTGTCCGTAGTGGGCGTAAAACCGCTGCGGGCCAGCGAAGCAAGCACCCCGGCTAGCAGGGAAAGCTGCTCAGGCGTGGAAATCGGGTGGGTCATCAGCAAAATGACCGTGTTGGGGTGATCTTGCAAAGTGGCGCGCAGGCAGTTCGCATACTGGCGAATATATTCCTGCGCCTGCAAGGCCTGGTCAGGGGCCGTTTGTGGAGTGATAGCCAGGCTTGAGTCAGGCTCGGTATCAGGGCTTGGATCTGGCCTGGCGGGGACTGACGCGGCAGGGGCGCCCGGTGCGGCAGGGGCAGCCGCTGTAGCAGAGGCGCCTGGTGCGGCGTCATCGTGAACGCCGTCGGCCCCTTGAACCAGAGCCAAAAAACGCTCGTAAGTTAGCCGCCAAAGCTGCTCGCAAATACCCTCCAGCAGGGCCGCCTTATCAGGAAAATGGCGATAAAACGCGGCCTGCGAAACCCCCAAGCGCTTGCCCAGGCTCCGCAGCGACAAGGCAGAAAGTCCGGCGTCGTCAACCAACTCCAGCGCGGCTGACAAAATAATGTCGCGTGTAAGCGCACGAGATTTCGACGACGCCATAGACTCTCCGCTCAGCTGTGGTTACTCCTGCCTATAACGAAACTGTACCAAGGCGAGGGCCGCGATCGCCGCGAAAAATCCCCACAAAACCGCCAAGCTGGGCCAAATATCGGCAAAACCCTGCCCATCCAAACTCACCTTGTGGATCGCGTCGATCGCCCAATAAGCAGGCGAAACGCGTGCGGCATCCTGAGCCCAATCAGGAAAAGACGAAACCGTGCAAAACGCCCCGCCAATACCGGCCGCCAGCATCCCCACAATGTTAGACAGTGACAAGGCCGTGTCTCGGCTGTGTGTCCACAGCGCAATGGCCACGCCCAACGCCGCCAATACCGCCGAAAAACTGAGCAAAGTTGCCACCAACGCCAGCAGCGAACCCTTGGGATCAAAGCCGAAAATAATTGCTCCCAGGGACAAACCACCAGTATCTGCGCGCTTTGAATTATGTAAGCCACTAGCGCCTTGCCCGTCAGCACCGTGGGGCGCGACAGCGGCGAGGCCTCCAGGCGCTGCCAGGTGCCCCAACTGCGCTCATTAAAAAACGAGTCAATAATGTTTTGCACAGCCAGGAACGAAAACAGCACCGCGATTGACGGCACCGCTTGCTCGGCCCCGGAAACGCCCCGGTAGCCGTCGGTTAGCAGCATCGCCTTAAAAGCGGGCATCATGAACGGGATCAGCACCAGCGGAATCACCGTCAAAACCAGTGTAGGTGCCGGGTCGCGCAGCTGCAGGCGCAGGTTCAGGCCCGCAATGGCGCTTAGTTGTTTGAGTTGTTTAAGCGGCTTCATTTTCGTTCTCCTTAACGTCGCTCTCCTTGAGGATCTGCAGGTAGGCGCTGTGCAGATCGGCTTGAGGTACGTGCACCTGCACGGGAACCTGACCGTAGGTGGCCACGATCTGCTCCAGCGAGCCCTGGGCTACCAGGCGGCCCTGGTTTAAAACGGCGACGTCGGCCCTCAGCTCCTCAAATTCGGCCAGGTAGTGGGAGGTATAGACGACGGCGGCGCCCTCTGCCGCTAAGTGCCTGACAGTGTCTAGAATCTGACTGCGTGCTTCCACGTCAGCGCCAACAGTTGGCTCATCCATGAAAATCAGTTTCGGGCGATGCATGATAGCCATGCCCGCGTGCAGGCGACGCTGCTGGCCGCCTGACAGGTGCTTGGCGCTTTGATTGGCTTTTCCTGTCAGGCCCAGCATTTCCATAACTTCTTCGCTGCGTGCCTTGGCGGCGCGGCGGCCCAGCCCGTGCAAACGACCGAAATAGCCAAGGTTTTGGGCTACGGTTAGATCCGGGTAAATGCCCAGCTCCTGCGGGGCGTAGCCGATTAATTCGCCAACATTGTTTTGAGTGGGGTCGACGCCGCAGATGGTCACGCTTCCCGAATCGGCGCGGCGCAGTGAGCATGCGATGGTGATAAAGGTCGATTTTCCAGCGCCATTGCGGCCCAGTAGACCCAAGATTTGGCCTGGCTCTACGCGCAGGCTGACCCCACGCAAGACCTGGTTGGATCCGTAAGTTTTGTGAATGTCGCGAGCCAGTAAGGCTGGCGGTGTGGTGTTCACTATTTCCTCCAGTTGGTTAACACTGTTAACTTTGGCGCCGGGAAGTAGGTTAACAGTGTTAACTTAGGGGCGCAAGAGGGATGCGAGGCTAACAGATGATGTGTGAGTGTTAGGTACAACAAAATGTTTCTACTCCCGTGCGTTTGCATCTCGGGGCTGCAAAGTCATGCCATGATGGCTAGAGAATCAGGAGGAATATTTTTTGCTATGTGGCGCAGCAGTGAAGGAGAGGGTCTGGAGGTGAAGCGGAAGTTCGCATCAACGATCACGAAGGGGGGTGCCACAAATGCTGGGACATTTGAAGCTGCACAATTGATGGTTGCAGGAATGTCTCAAAGCGAAACCGCTAAGGTGTTGTTTGAACAAAATCTTGTGGCTGCGGAGGCGGAGACTACTCGGCGAGGATTGGCTAGGGCTACGGTAAAGCATCTATCATTTCTCAGCTCTGATGCCTTGCGGTTTGTTGCCGAGCGTTCGTACGGCTGGGAACTGGTAATGTGGCTGGCCCTTATTACAGAGTCACAGATTTTTGCTTCCTGCGCGCGCGAGGTGGTTTGGTCGCGCCTGGTGCTGGATGAGGCTCCGTTGAGCTACTCGGATGTTGATGCTTTTTTAGACCATCAATGCAATATAGATCCTGCGATGTCAGTGCTTAAGGCAAGTAGTAGGCGTAAAGTGCGTTCGGTTTTTCTACGCTGCTTACGGGAAACTGGCTTTATTGACAGGGCAGGGAATGCTCTACCAGTTGTTGTACCTGTGGGGGTTGCAAGGTTGGTGAATGCTGCTCCGCAGCCGTGGGGATGGGCGATGTGTGAATCATTTCCAGTGGCCCAGTTTCAATTTGACGTGTTGAGCTAACACGCAACAGGTAATTTGTGGCATAGATGCAATGATTGGCTCTAAGTGTGACTGGCCTGCGGTACGGTATGAGAGCTTCAATTGGGTATAGCGCGAAAGGGGATGCTGTAGGTGCCAAAGCATGGAGCGTATCTGTGCTCGTTGAGGGAGACGTTCGATTGTGCTTTCCAGGTACTAACATCTGAACGTTTTAAGAAGATGGAAGGGTTGGGCAACGAAGTCCCTTTTTTTGTTCTTCGCTATAAGCCTGACTGGGAGCCTAAGGCTGATGAGGAGTTGGCCAGGTTATGTCGTCGTCTACGTAAGGAAGGCTATCGCCTGGCCGATGTTGACGTATTTGCACTCGCGGTAGGCATATGGAAGAAATCTCCGGTATTCGAACAGATGCTGTCGATGGAGGCGCAGTTAGACCCGGAAGTCTTCCGGGCAGGGCTGCGAGGAGTGATTGATGTTGAGGGCGTGCTTGCGCCTGCAATCAAGAAGGCCGTGGATGAAGCTGGGGGAGAGGGAAGCGTCTATGCCATCCTGCTCTCGGGGGTGCACCACCTGTTCCCGCTCGTGCGTACGCATTTGCTGCTGAACTGCCTACAGCCACTGCTAGGGCACGTACCATTGGTAGTAGTGTTTCCTGGATCGTATCATCAGTCGTCGTCTAGCCATTCGGCGTTGGTACTCTTCGATAAGATCTCCCAGGATAATTATTATCGAGCTTTTGACTTGGTGGACTTTTCGCTCACGCTGGAACAGCCAGCGTACTGAAAGACAAAGGTGTAACGCATGAACATGAAGGGTCTGTACGCGAAAGATATTTCCGGTCGATTGACGGAGTTATCAAGGCTGATGACACAACGAATATCTATTCTGAGGTCGACGAGTATGTCATGACCAAAGAGATTCGTAGCGGTTTGTCTCGAATTGTAGATACGTGGACCCAAATTGATCCACCGACAAACGGAGTTTGGATCTCCGGATTCTTCGGTTCAGGTAAGTCTCATCTGTTAAAGATGCTGTCATACCTACTAGGCGATCAGGCAGGCAGCCAGTCCGTGAGCCGCGAAGATGTTGAACGCGCCTTTGAAGATAAGGTTGCAGGCGACGAAATGTTGATCGGTAACCTGAAGCGGAGCCTGCATACGCCAACGCGTGCAGTGCTTTTCAATATTGATGCTAAAGATGACAAATCTACGCGCGAGCGCGGCTCGGCAATGATTGAGGTCTTCTACAAGGTTTACTTTGAAGCACGTGGCTTGTACTCGAAAGATCTGAGTGTTGGTGCGCTTGAGCGTGACCTGGTGAATCGGGGAGAGCTGGCGCGCTTCCGTGAGGCCTACCAAGAGGAATCTGGGCACACCTGGGAGGTCGGACGTGTCAACACGGTCTTCTCGGAGGCGCTTGTCTCAAAGGCCCTGACACGCCTGGGCCACCAGGTGGATCAACCCTTCCGCAGCTATCGAGAGCAGCTAAACCTGTCGGCAGAGGCCTTCGCGCAGGACGTAGCCTCGTGGTTGGATCGCCAGGGGCCTCACCAGCGTATCGCCTTCTTCGTCGATGAGGTCGGCCAGTTTATCGGCGACGACTCACAGCTGATGCTGAACCTGCAGACCATCACAGAGCAACTGGCAACGCATTGCCCCGGTCGTGCCTGGGTGTTCGTGACCTCACAGGAGGAACTGAACGGTATTACGGCGCAGATGAATGAGCGCCGCAGCACTGACTTCTCGAAGATTCAAGGGCGTTTCGCAATCAAGGTGAGCCTGTCGACGGAGGAGGTCACGGACGTGATCGCTCGTCGCCTGCTGACGAAGAGTGAGCAAGGGACGTCTGAGCTGGATGCGCTGTGGCAGCGTTTCGGCGCGGGTTTCCCGTCCATGTTCCGTTTCCCAGAGGGGACGAAGAAGTACGACAACTATCTGACGAAGGAAAGTTTCGTCGCCAAGTACCCGTTCGTGGATTACCAGTTCGAGATGTTCACGCAGGCGATGCGAGGCTTGTCAGATAACGACCTGTTCACGGGCCGTCACTCGTCGGTGGGCGCGCGTTCACTGCTGGGTGTGTGTCAGCAGATCGCACAGGAGCTGACTGATGATGAGCTGGGTAAGGTTGCTTCCTTTGATCGTTTCTACGACGGCATTGCGGCGATGTTGAAGTCAGATGTGAAAGATAATATTGGTCGCGCCAGGCAGGATCCCTATACTCGTGACGCTTTTACAATGAGCGTGCTTAAAGTTCTCTTGTTAGTGCGTTATGTAGATTCATTCCAGGCATATCCACGTAATATCGCAGTTCTACTGCGTCAATCTCTAGACCAGGACGCGAACACATTAGAGAAACAAGTAGATGAATCTCTGCGCGTTCTATCAGAACAAATGTATGTGCAGCGTCAGGCAGACGGTACTTACACCTACATGACGAACGAAGAAAAAGAGGTTCGCCGCGAGATCAGTCAGATCATCGTAGAGTCACGGGAAGTCACGGATCTACTGCGCGCGGACATCCGAAAGCATATTGGTACCTCGGCGACGAGCTTTTTGTATCCTGGAACTAACCGTCGCATGGGCGTGTCGTTGTTCGTTGATGGACGTCGAGATCAGGCGGAGCCCTTGGTGATCTCTGTATTCACGCCGCAGTCATCTCTAGACGACGAGGGCATTCGTCATGAGAGTGTGGTACGTAGCGACACCCTTTCACTCGGGCTGGGTATCAGTTCCGAGATCCTAGAGGACGTGCGTGTGTTCTGTCAGACGCAGGAATACATAAAACGTCAGGCTGGTGCTGCAACTGGACTGCGCAGACTTATCATTCAGACGCATAAGGAAGACAGTGAACAACGTCGTCGCACGATCAGTGAGGCTGTAAAGGACGCGCTCATGCGTGCGTCACTGTTCGTCGACGGGCAGGAAGTGAAGACGGGAGCGGTGAAAGCTCCTGAGGACGCGGTTAAAACAGGACTAGTCCGTTTGGCGCGGAAAGTGTACCCACGCATTGATGATGTTAAGGCGCTAGCAGGTCTGAAAGATAATCAGATTGCTTCTTTCTTACAGGAACATGAAGAGGCAATGTTAGATATTGACCCAGGAGTGGATATAACAGATCAATTGGCTCGTGAGTGTGCCCAGTGGGTAGAGCAATCGCGCACTCTAAAGGGCCAAAATATTTACGTGAAGGGTGTCATCGAACACTATGGCCAAACACCCTTTGGGTGGGAAAAAAATGTGGTGTTAGCGATTGTAGCAACGGCCCTTCGTTTAGAATTGCTAGAAGCATTAGAAAATGACCGACCACTCACTCGTATGGAGTTAGAGAATGCTCTGCGCGATGTTAACCGTCAAAACCGTGTGCTGCTGCAGAAAAAAAAGCATCTAGATCGTGAAGCTTTGAATAAATTCCGAGGTTTTGCGGATCTTTTTGTAACCGATAAGTCACCTCAAGACGGTCCATCACGTGTACGCGCTGTTGAGGAGGAAGCAGCCAAGTGGGTAAGGCTACTGGAAGGCTACAAGCCAGGTAGGTACAGTTTTGACCCTGAAGTCGCTGAAGCTCTCAAGCTGCTGAGGCCGTTAATGATGACGCAGCATACAGAAGAGGATATGATCGCCCCGCAGATACTCAGTGAATTTGATGATCTGATTGAGATTGTTGATGACTTCCTCATCCCCTATAAGGATTTTGTTGAAGGCTATGAGCAGAAGCTTCAAGATGCACTGATAGAAGCGGATGGTCTAGCTATCTTCGAATTGACAGAAGAAGACAAACGAGTTATCGATGACCTTCGAGAGCTCGTGAAGACTCGTACTCTGTACAACCAGACACAAAAGATTGACCCACTGGTTCAGCGTATTACCTCAGTTAGTAACACACTGGTGAAGACACAGCGTGACAAGGTACTGCGACGTATTGATGATGCCATAGCTGGTCTGCGTAGCTCCGTAGAGTTCAATGCTGCATCTGAAAGTGTTCGACTGAGGGTTGAGGCAGAAAGAACGACTCTGCGCTGAGGTGAACCGAGTATCGAAGCCAGGTCATGCAGACGAAATTGGGCGTCAGCTAGATCATTGTGTGGATAGGCTTTATGAGGAATTGATTGCATCCGCATCAGCGAAGCAGTCTATCGCAGATGATACTACTGAGGCACAGAAACCGGCTCCTAGACCGACAATCGTTCGTTTAGCGGATCTGTTGCCGAAAACGAGCGGTGTCCTATCGACTCCGGAGCAGGTCAATGAGTATGTCGAACGTGTGCGTGAGCAGATGCTTAAAGCCGTGGGCGACGGCAAGCAGTTACGACACTGAAGGAGCAGACAAATGGATACCTCTGCACTAGAGTCCCTGGCATCCGCATCGCGCGAACGCCTCATTGAGATGTCCCTGGCGGCGATTGAGCGTAAGATAGCAGACCCACTTTTGAGAGAGGCTGATCGAACACGTCTTACCCAGGCTATAGAGAAAAATATCGAAGTCGGGACTAAGCCGGTGCTGGGGGCCGCGAAGGTAGCTGCCTATTCCTGGTTTAACCGCATCACAGCTCTGCGTTACATGGATGCAGCTAACCAGTCAGGCAGCTATGGCGTAGTTACCCCTGCTGATGGATCAGGTCAGGGAGCGCCTGAATGTATACAGCGAGCCCGTGAAGGTTTTTTCGACCCACATATCAACTCTAATGTGCGGGAACAGGTGACAAAATTACTTTTTGAGAACAGAGACCTGGATGCATATGTTCTGCTACTTCAGGAGTATTTTGCGCTGTGGCATGAAGTTATGCCAGGTGTGTTTCCACAAACAGATGATTGGACTAACCTAGTTCCTCCAAGTGACCTGCTGTCTGCAGGTGAATCCGTACGAGCTGACATCGTAGAGGCGATATGTCCAGATGAGTATGGGCAGATGGACGTTGAGGTTATCGGCTGGCTTTACCAGTTCTACATCTCAGCTAGAAAAAGAGAAATTAGTGACTCTAAGGTTAAATCACTGCGGCTACGTTGGCTCCCGTGACGCAGCTGTTTACCCCACATTGGGTGGTGCGTTACCTGGTGGAGAACACACTAGGGATGCAGTGGCTGCGTGCTCACCCGGATTCGAAGCTCCGGGAACGCTTTGAGTACTTGGTGACTTCTGCTGCAGGGCAACAAGATCAGGGCCTTGCAATTGCTAATCCTGAGGATTTTCGCGTTATAGACCCGGCCTGCGGGTCAGGGCATATGCTGACGTACGCTTTTGACGTCCTTTGGGATATGTACGTCGAGGCTGGGTATCCGACCAGACAGATCGCTCGGATGATCCTGGAGAAAAACTTGCACGGCGTGGATATTGATGAGCGTGCAGTGCAGCTTGCCTCATTCGCTCTGACTATGAAGGCCATTGAACATGATCCGCGTTTTTTAACACGCATTGAGCGAGAAATGCAGCGCGGTAGTGTACGGTGGAAAGGTCCTCATATCGTGCATATCGCGTCAGTTTATCTGGATGACTTATCTTCAGCTGAAATTATGGATGTTACTCAAAGTGAGGTGTGTACGGATATCCCAGTATTGATCGAGCAACTGCGCAATGCTGATACTTATGGGTCACTAATTCAGGTGCCATCTGGTGTCCACAACTTGTTCCGTGAGATCGCACGCCGTATTGATGCATGTGAGAGACAACAGTTATTAGGGGACGCTGATTATGATGATTGGGTACGCGCCACCGACATGTGCGAGATCCTTGAGGATGGCCGCTACACGACCCTGATCGCAAATCCGCCATATCTTGGCACGAGGAAGGTAAAGGGGCTCTTCATAATTGAGGGTGTGGGGGTGGTATGCGGGGTTCGGCGTGTCGTGGCCGGGTAGGGGTCGAGGTCTTCCGATGATGGGGGTTCCTACACCGTCCATCCGAAAGACCTCGACATGCCTAATACTACCTTTGATCGCCCTGACCTGAGCGCCTTCACACGCCTGGATGACCTGGGCCTGGAAGTGACGGGCCAGCGTGTAGGAGGCGATCGGACCATCTTGGCCTGCAAGGTAGTGGGTGAGGACCGGTGGTGCCGACAGTGTGGGGGCGAAGGCGTCGTACGCGACACGGTGATCAGGCGCTTGGCTCACGTACCCTACGGGTGGCACCCCACGATCTTGCATGTGAGCGTGCGCCGCTACCGCTGCTCCCAGTGCGCTCACGTGTGGCGTCAAAACATGAGTGCAGCGGCCGATCCACGCGCGAAGCTCTCACGAGCAGCGGTGCGCTGGGCGCTGGTGGGCCTGGTGGTCCACCATCTGACGGTGGCGCGTATCGCCCAGGCCCTAGGCGTGTCCTGGAATACCGCCAACACCGCTGTCCTGACCGAAGGAGAGCGTCTACTGATCAATGATCCAGCACGGTTCGATGGCGTGCGTGTCATCGGCGTGGATGAACACGTGTGGCGCCACACCCCCTACGGAGACAAATACGTCACCGTTATCTTGGACTTGACGCCCATCCGCGAACGCAGCGGCCCCTGCCGGCTCTTGGACATGGTCCCAGGCCGCTCCAAGCAGGTCTTCAAAACCTGGCTGGCCTCCCGCCCCGACACGTGGCGTGAGCGTATCGAGATCGTCGCGATGGATGGATTCACTGGTTTTAAGAGCGCTGCCGCCGAAGAACTCCCCGACGCAAGGGCAGTCATGGATCCCTTCCATGTTGTACACCTGGCTGGCAACGCCTTGGATGAATGCCGCAGGCGTATCCAGCAAGAACTTCACCATCGGCGCGGGCGTGCCACGGATCCCCTGTACAAGGCTCGCAGGATGTTACACACCAGATCTTGCCTGCTCACGCCGCGTCAGCAGCACCAACTACTCGACCTGTTTTCCGGTGAGGAGCACGTCGCACTCGAGGTCACTTGGAGTGCCTACCAGAACATCATTGATGCCTACCGCGCGCCTGACACACGCGTGGGTAAGGCCATGATGCAAGCCGAAATTAATACACTGACCTGCACGCGTGTACCGAGGGGTCTGAGAGAGCTCATTACGCTGGGCAGGACACTCAAACGCCGAGCCGGGGACATCCTGGCCTACTTCGATCATCCCCACACCTCCAATGGCCCTACCGAAGCTATCAACGGGCGCCTTGAACATCTACGCGGATCCGCACTTGGGTTCCGAAATCTCACCAACTACATCGCCCGCTGCCTCCTCGAAACAGGAGGATTCAGACCCCAACTACACCCTCAATTATGAAGAGCCGGTAAAGGACCCGCTCAAGCGGTTCGCGAACAAACACTACAAGCGCAGTTCCACAGACCTGTGCACGATGTTTATCGAGCGTGCTGCTTCCCTGGCTCAGCGTCGTGGTGCGATCGGTATGATCACGATGCATGCGTGGATGTTCCTGGACTCGTATCGAGAACTGCGTCCCTGGATACTCTCATCTATGAGCATCGACTCGATGGCTCACCTCGGTACTCGTGCCTTCGATTCGATTGGGGGAGAGGTCGTCCAGACGACCGCATTTACGATCACGAATGCAACTAGCGATGTCGACCGTGTCGGCGTCTATTTGCGGCTAGTAGACGGTCGAAACGAAGCTGAAAAAGACCTTGTTCTCCGAACGGTAGCATCTGAACAGAAGCATGACATTCGCTTTGAAGTTTCACCCGCAACTTTTGCAGTGATTCCCGGAAGACCCATTGTCTACTGGGCTAGTCACCAGATGCTTAACGCTTTTGAAGTGGGCGTCCCGTTGGGAGAGGTGGCACCCGCGAAGCAGGGGCTCGCGACCGCCGATAATGAGCGCTTCCTGCGCCAGTGGTTTGAGGTAAGCGGCGACCGCTCGTACATGCGCGCCCGCGATCGTGAAGATGCCAAGGCCAGCGGTGCCCGCTGGTTCCCGCACAACAAGGGCGGCGAGTATCGCAAGTGGTGGGGCAACCAGGACTACGTTATCAACTGGCAGGACGATGGCCGTGAACTTTGGGATTTCAGACCACGCTCCGTTATCCGTAATCCCGACTGCTACTTCCGTCCCTGTGTTTCGTGGGCACGTGTGTCCTCAGGTGATCCGTCATTCCGATTGTTTGATTCATCTTCTACATTTAATGATAAAGGTGCCGCTGTATTTTTGAGTTCACATCAGCGAACATATGAGATGCTTGGCTATTTGAATTCAAGTACAACGTTAAAGCTTGAATCTACAATCGCTCCAACCGTCATGTTCGAGGTTGGTCAGGTGAAGAACCTTCCGTGGATCGAACCCGATTCCTTCAATTCGGCGGGTGTTGAGCGGTTGATCGAGATTTCCCGTGCCGACTGGGATGCCCGCGAAACCTCGTGGGACTTCGCTCGGCCTCCCTACCTGCGCGGTGGGCACTCGCTGCTCCAGGACGCCTTCGACGACTGGTACCGCCGAAGCTACGAGACCGCGGAGGAAGCGCAGCGTCTGGAGACGGAGAACAACCGCTACTGGGCTGACGTCTACGGCCTCGCGGACGAGGTGGAGGTCGACGTTCCACTCTCGCGCGTCTCCCTCACCTACAACCCGCGATTCGCCTTCGCTCCCACGAAGGGTGCACCCGAGCGCAGCGAGGAGGAATACCGCTGGCTGCACTACCAGCGCAGCGCCCGCGAACTCATCTCCTGGGCCATCGGCGTCACGATGGGCCGCTACAGCGTCGACGTGCCCGGGCTCATACTGGCGGACCAGGCCTCGTCCCTCGACGACTTCCGCGCCCGCGTCGCCGAGCCTCGCCTCGAACCCGACGACGACGGCATCATCCCCGTCACCGGCGGTGCCTTCGACGACGACGCCTCGCGCCGCGTCAAGGCCGTGCTGCGCGTTGTCTTAGGCGCCGCCGACCTCGGCGACAACATCGAGTTCCTCACTCGCTGTCTGGCCGTCAAGCCCGGTAGCTCGACTGCGGAGTTCGTTCCGCCGGTGATCCCGGCCGACCCTGAGCAGGCCCTTGAGAACTACATGGCGAAGTCCTTCGTCGCCGATCACCAGAAGGAGTACAGCGGACGCCCCGTCTACTGGTGCCTCGAGTCTCCGAAGGGTACGTTCCGGGCGCTCATCTACCTGCATCGCTACACGCCCGACACGATTGGCCAGGTGCTCACCAAGTACGCGGCTCCCTTCGTCGATCGCCTCAAGGCGGAATCGGAGGCTGTCGGGCGTGAGCGCGACGCGGTGATGGGCGACGACAGGAAGGCCGATCGCGAGCGTGCCCGCATTGACAAGAGGCGTGCAGAAATCGACGCAACAATCGCGGAGGTTCAGGGTTACATCGACTCGGTCTTGCAGCCCCTCGCCCAGCGCCGCATCCACCTGGACCTGGACGACGGAGTGCGCATCAATCGACTCAAGCTTGCCTATGGCTGGCGCTCGGACCTGGCCGACCTGCCCCATCCTGCGATCGGCGCTGCCACGCCGGACGTCAAGAGAGGAATCGCGTCCGATCTGAAGTGGGCTCGCAAGGAGGCTGCCAAGGACAACGTATGGTGGAGTAAACAATGAATATGAATCCCACTATTTTAGATCTTGATAATGATCAGGCTCGACGCCTACTTATGCAGTCGGAGTCATACTGTACTATCAAGGTTCCTGACTACATTGATTTTAGTGATGTTCTAGCAAAAGCTGAAAAGTCAGTTTCTAATTATCGCAGCAGCATCGTTACGGCAAAATGTCTGAACAAAGCTAAGGGGGGTGGGGGTAATGGCGGAAATTGTCGCAGCGATTCGGCAGATTTTAAAAAACTATTTGATGGCATAAACTGTAGAATTTTACAGAACAAAGACGGATTACTTAGCTGGCGCCCTATGGAGCTTATTAATCCAATGATATATGCTGTGATGGTTTATAAGCTAACAGAAGAGAATAGTTGGGAGATAGTGCGAAATAGATTTGCAGAATTCCAACAATGCCAGAATATAGAGTGTTGTAGCATCCCTAGGGGTGTGTTTACGTATGCAGAAAAAGGTGCTATCTTAAACTGGTGGGATTCTTTGAGCAAAGGTCTATAGCTTTATCGCTGGAATTTCAGTATATGGGTAAGACCGATATTTCTGACTGCTATGGTGCTATCTATACGCATAGTATTTCATGGGCTTTGCATGGGAAAGGTGTTGCAAAGGAAAAGGGCATAGCTGGATCGAGAAGCGATCTTCTCGGAGATGAGATTGATAGCCTTATACAGAGTATGCATTCGCGGCAAACTACTGGTATTCCACAAGGGAGTGTGCTTTCGGATTTAATAGCTGAAATAGTGCTTGGTTATGCAGATCTCTTGTTATCGCAAGAGTTGAATCGGCAACCATCTCTTACCGGATGCAAATATAAAATTTTGCGGTATCGGGATGATTATCGAATTTTCTCAACTTCTCGCGAGACTGTGCATGCTATTCTGTTATCGCTCATGAAAGTTCTTTCTGGTTTAAACTTTAAACTTGGGTCTGCAAAAACTTCTATTTCCGACGATGTTGTGCTTGATTCTGTTAAGATAGATAAAGTAGATTGGTTGTTGTCTGGCTGCGATCAAGCAGATATTCATAAATGGCTGTTAGCGGTAAGTCGATTTTCGCGTAAGCATCCTCAATCAGGTACGGTGGTTAATGAACTACAAAAGTTGACCAAAACTCTTGAAGATAGAAAGTTGACCCCGTATCGAATCGATGTATTGGTAGCTCAGATTGTCGATTTGGTTGTTAGAAATCCTCGCTGTTACCCTGTCGGTGCGCGTATTCTTAGTATGCTTCTGAAAGACGTCGAAAGTGATGAGCAACAGGATTATCTAGAGAAATTATTGCGCGTTGTCGTATGGTGCCGAATAGTGGCTTATTTGAGATTTGGCTTCAGAGAATTGCGCGAGCGGTCGGATTAGAGGTTGATTATGATGAGGGTATTTGCCAAGCTATAGAGGCGGTTGTAAAGGGAGATGAGGGAGTGGTTAATCCGTGGCCATGGCAATGGTTGCAAGATCCACTTCGACGTGAGCTAGAGTCATTTTCAATTTTAAAAATTGATAGGTTAAAGAGTCTTTCTGTGGTCATCTCCTCCGATGAAGCTGGTGATTTGTCTACATACTCCTATGCTGGTGCATGATACCCTTTCGTTGGAGGGAAAATTTTCTCTGCGTAGCCTAACGTTGCTGTGAGAAAAACTGGGAAGGTATCATTTGATGAGCGGGATCGATACTTCTCGACTTGCCGAAGAGCTCAATGCGCTGCTTGAGCGGGGCCGCATTGTCACCTGGGTAGACCAGCGTGGTGAATATACGGATGATTTGGAGGCCGTCCAAGGGTTGCTTAAAGAAGCCACTCTTATCTCGATTGACGCAAACCTTTTTGAGACTAAGCTGAGAATCTTCGCTGAAGATACGAAGTCACGTTTTGTGCTCTATCGCCACGGACAACTTCCGTCATTAGAAGATGACTTACTTGCTGACGTACGTTGTGGATATCCGATATTCACTGCGGATGCTGCAACCCTTCTTGTGCGAGAGTTAGGTGTTGATCCCGCGTTGGCAGTTATTGTCGACAAGTATGCGCCTTTCTTTAAATCAAAAGCTCGTGTTGCCGACCTCAAAAAACATCTTGCGGCTATTGATGATGTCGATAAACGGTCTGATCAAAAGACTTTTCTTGCCTCTATGAGTGCGGTTCTTCTTAAAATTTCTCGACGTTCTTTTTCTGACCTATTTACTAAATTGGCTGAGTTGTCTGCAAACAACGACAGTGATCCGTTGAATAAATTGAAATGGGGGCTTGATGAATTTTTCTGGGAAGGCTCCCAGAAGATCTGGAAGTATGAGGGCGAACATACTTTTAATGCTCTAATGACGTGGCTATTTGTCATGAATGCAAAAGGTTGGGATTACCAACATAATTCTGCTCAACGTGATTTTACTACGTGGCTACATAATGGGTCTACGCGCGAGTATGCATGTGCTTGGGCAAAACGTGTAGATGGTTACACAGAGGCAAGTGAGGCCTTACAGGTAAGCTCTGTTGACGCGTTGCTTATGGACACTACCACTCCAGGAGTTGATCGAGAGTTGCTTTCTAGGTTGATTCCTCAGATTATTGACGGTTCTATTGTGGTGGAAAGGGTTGAAGAACAACGTGATCGTCGTCGTGAAGGTCTGTGGTATGAGGCAGCAGAATCACTTTGGGAGGCTGCTTATGCCGGGGTGCGATTACTTTACCACTCTAAGGAAACTTTCCGATATTATCTTTGCTGATGTGGAGGAGGGGTTCCTACGATACTCTAATCTGAGCAATGGGTTGTGGAATATTGATCAATATTATCGTCAGTATCTGTACGCCTCTCAAATTGCCTGGTGAAGATATCTTTATCCCTCTAAACCGTCGCGTTGAGGTTGAATATCGTGATAGGTACCTTAGACCACTTTCACGTGCCTGGGATAAGGTGCTGCGCGATGTGAGGAAGTGGGAGATTCCTAACGCTAGTCGTATTGACTCATTCCATAAATTACTGCTTGAGGGCAATCGACGCAAAACAGCTGTCGTAATCTCGGATGCGCTTAGATATGAGATTGGCGTAGAGCTTGCCGATCAGCTACGCTCTCGCGGGCGTGGTGTTGTTAATTTGAGCCCATGGTACACGATGTTACCTTCAATTACGGCACTCGGTATGGCCGCGTTGCTTCCGCATCATGACCTTGCTGTTAAAGTGCGAGATAAAGATATTGTTGTGGAAGCTGATGGTCAATCAACCTCGGGAATTGAGAATCGTAGAAATATACTTTCTAAAGAAGGGGCGCAAGCCTTCTCGTACGATGAATTAAAAGATAATTCAACTAGAGAAGTGCGTTCTAAATTTAAAGGAATTTCTGCTGTATACATCTATCATAATACTATTGATGCTACCGGCGACCATGCCGCCTCGGAAGACAAGACTCCTAGTGTTGTTAAAAGTGCTATACGTGAATTAGCTTCATTAGTTGATAAACTCATTAGTGCTGATATTACTCGCATCCTTATTGCGGCAGATCATGGTTTTCTTTATCAAGATAGTAAACCTTCTGACGATGATACCGAGAAACAGGGTGGTGATCCGAGAGGTGAATCCATCAGTCTCAAAAAACGTAGGTATATTCTAGGTAACTCCTTGCAATCAAGTGATGACTTTGTGGCTTTTGATGCTAAATCTATAGGCTTAACCTCTGGCCCTAGCGTTGCCTTACCTTATGGCGATCGACGAATTCGTATCCAGGGGAGTGGTGATCGTTTCGTTCATGGCGGAGTTTCATTGCAGGAGATTACTATCCCAGTAATCGAGATTACAGCAAAAGAAAGTGCTATTGAAGAAGTAAGGGATGTATCTTTCTCCCTGTTCTATGATGACAGTTCTCTAAAATTTAGTCGTTTCAGCCCTCGCGTTATTCAAGAAGAACCAGTAAGTCCCACGCGTCGTGTACTTACTATAACTGTTAGGGTTGAAGATTTGACAGGTGAACAACTATCTAGCAGTCGAGTGATCGTATTGGATGCTGAGCGGCGTATGGACGTGTCGCGTAGACAGAATAGTGAACTAATTCTTAATGATGGAGTTCTTGAGAAATATTCTGGACAGAGGGTTCGAATTGTTGCATATAAGACAATTAATGCGAATATTGTTGGTGGGCCTCTGGCTGTCCATGAGCTATCTCTAAATTATAACGGCTTTGGAGGATTAGGGGGATTTGATCTGTGAACAATGTGTTGGGGAGAAGTCTTGAGTTCTCTGAATCTGGAATTGCGACAGATGTAAATGAGTTGGGTGTGGATACTCTCAGCGATTATGAAGAAGTGGCTGCAACAGCATTTGACGGGTTTGTTGTCCGAAAAGATTTGGTTGGGCAAGTTAAGGGAAATGCTGTTGTCCCATCTTATGTGCTTGAATTTCTGCTTGCACAATACTGTGCTACCACAAATGAAGCTACCGTTACCGAAGGGGTTGAAAGTGTACGGAGAATTCTTTCACGGCACTACGTCAATCGTGGAGAATCTGAGCTTATTAAATCTCGTATCCGTGAATCCGGAGAATATCGTATAATTGACAAAGTTTCTGTTAGTTTAGATGAATTACATGACAGGTACAGTGCGTCATTTGAAAATCTAGGGGTGATGAACGCATTGGTGTCTGATTCGACTGTTCGCAACAACGATCGTCTGCTTACTGGAGGTGTTTGGTGTATTGCGGATGTATCTTACATCCCCATGGCGGATACGGATGTAAAGACAACTAGTCCGTGGATAGTGTCAAGTCTTAAACCTATCCAACTGCCGCAGTTTAATTTTGATCGGTATTGTGTGGGTCGTAGATCTTTTGCAACGGAGCAATGGATTGATCTGTTGATTGCATCTGTTGGGCTTGATCCAAGAAAGCTCACTAGGCGAGGAAAGCTTTTTCAACTTACTCGTTTAATTCCCTATGTTGAACGAAACTATAACCTTGTGGAGTTGGGGCCTAAGGGGACTGGAAAGTCGCATATTTACTCAGAATTTTCACCTCACGGTATCCTTGTCTCGGGTGGTGAGGTAACTCTAGCCAAGCTTTTTGTAAATAATGCAACTAGACGCATTGGATTGGTAGGTTATTGGGATGTCGTAGCCTTTGATGAATTTGCAGGTCGCAAACGTGTAGAACGAAGTCTTGTAGATACCCTCAAAAACTACCTAGCAAACAAATCTTTTTCACGTGGTGATAGTACTATTAGTGCCGAGGCATCGATGGTCTTTGTTGGTAACACAACCCGTACTGTGCCAGCCATGCTTGCTACTGCAGACCTGTTTGAGGCGCTGCCTGAAGCTTACCATGATACCGCCTATATGGATCGTATCCATTACTACCTTCCTGGTTGGGAAGTAGATATTGTTCGCCCTGATCTTTTTCTAAAGGATATGGGCTCATTGTCGACTATCTGGCGGAAGCACTTCGTTACTTACGCACCTTAGATTATTCTGGTGACCTAGATACTCTCGCGGTGCTTGATCCTGGCATGTCAAAACGCGACCAAGATGCTGTCCGTAAGACATTTTCTGGCTTAGTAAAACTCATTTACCCATCACGTGATGCAGATGCTAGAGAACTTGAAGAACTTCTGTGTTTCTCGCTCGAAGGACGCAAGCGAGTCAAAGACCAAATTATCCGTCTTGACGACACGATGGCTACCTCAGGTTCACACTTTACCTACATGCTTAGAGGTGCTGGCCAGAGTGAATATGACTCAGTGCATGCGCATTTAGTGCAGACCCAAGAAGAATTGGATTATCCGCAATACTTCTCGTCTGATTATAGTGTCAATGCACAAAAAGATGTAGAAAAAGATGCAACTGAAGTAGTTTCTTCGACAATTCCATTTAAAAAGCTCGATAATCGAGCAATCTTGAAAGCAAAAGCTGTCCCTAGGCGAATTCAAGTTGAGCCCGACAGTAGCTATTCTATGCCCGAACTCTTAGCTCCGTACATTTTTGATGCTAAAAAAATTATAATTCGCGACCCTTACTTGCGTAAACAATATCAAATACGTAATGTGCATGAGATATTGTTGCAGCTTATGCAGATTACGGATGGTGTGGAGTTGCCAGAGATCATTATTGAAACGCAAGCCGATGATGATGCTGAGACACTTCGTAATCAATACCAAGCTTTCAATGAACTGATTGATTCATGGAAGCCATTTGGCATTAAGATTGACTGTAAGTTTGTGAATTACTTCCATGACCGTCAGATTACAACTGATAGTGGTTGGGTCATAGACATGGGTAGAGGGTTGGATATCTATGAAAATTACCAGTCAATATCGAAGTTTGATCCACGCCTTGCGTTACCTAAGTTAAGGCAGAAAAAAGAGACTACTATAAACATTAGTAGGGATACCTCATCACAGGTTAAGCCATGAAGGCTTGCGGCATGTAGTTGCGTGATTTGTTAGTACTGGTTGAAAGTTGTGCTCGATTGTTATCAGGAGCAAGCTTAGCTGGCACTCACGTGGGCGGTATCCGCGCAGACCATGTGCAGGCTGGCGGGCTGACACGCAAACTGTCTGGCGGCGCTAGTTGGCGTATTCATGCCAGATTTGGCGCATGGGCACGCCCTTATCGAAGGTGCGGGTAGAGCCATCTTGGAAAGTGACCTCAACCTTTTCGTCCTCGTCGCCATCGCCGTCGTCATCAGGGTCGCAAACCCAATCCACCCACTCAATCGCGGGGGACAGGGCGCCGTCGTCGCCAACAATGCGGTAGCCCTCGCCCAAAAATTCAGACATGACGGCTTCGATCTTGTCAGCTTGCATGGCTGCTCCTTGCTGGTTTCACTAGTTTTCGCGGGTGTATCGCTGGGATGTGCAGGTGGTGGGGTCGACGCCGGCAGCGCTAAGCCTGAGCAACGCTGCGCCCGGGTTACGTCGCCAATGCGGCACCCAGAGAAGACGCTGGCACCGGGGCGTGCGCCGTCGTCCCTAATAACCACAGTGTATCGGGACGTCTTGACGTGTACCGGTGTGCGCGAATTAAACGGGTCTAGGCTGGAAATATGACCCCCGAGATTACCGACCCTCAGTTCCAAGCAATCGCCAAAGCCATTGCGACAGACCCAGCCAATGCCGACTACACCAAGCGCGGGGTGGAGCCGCTGTTCTACGCCGGGCCCCAATGCAAAATCATGATCGTGGGGCAGGCGCCCGGACGCGTCGCGGAAGAAAGCGGCATCGTCTGGAATGACCGCAGTGGCGACCGCCTGCGCGAATGGATGGGCATTGACCGCGAAACCTTCTACAACTTGGGCAAACTGGCCATTGTCCCCATGGATTTCTACTTCCCTGGCACCGGCAAAAGCGGAGACCTGCCGCCGCGCAAAGAATTCGCTGAAAAATGGCACCCGCGCCTGCTGGAGCTCATGCCTGACCTGGAGCTAACCATCCTGGTGGGAAGCTATGCCACCAAGCGTTACCTGCACCTGAAGTCTTCCACCTCGCTGACCCAGGTGGTGCGCAACTATCGCGACTATCTGCCCACGTACTTCCCGCTGGTGCATCCCTCGCCGCGCAACCAGATTTGGATGAAGAAAAACCCCTGGTTCGACGAAGAAGTATTGCCCCAGCTCAAGGCGCGCGTGGGGGAGTTGCTTTAGAAGGGCTTAGTGCAGTGGTGTTTAAAGCGAGGGGGCGCTTAATGAGGGGGTGGGCTGGTCGTGGCAAGTGACGTTAAAGCGAGACTGGCTGACGACGTCGTGCTATCTGCAACAACCCCGAGCTAGAGCCGCCGGCGAGTGGCGGGCTGATTGGCTTAAATACTAGGAAAAGTGGCCGTTAGGTGAAACGAAAAGTTGAATTCGTTTCATGCAAGATGTATAATTTTTGCATCTTGTTAGAAACGTTGGAGGTGGCAATGCTGCGGGTCCTTCACCTGGAAAACTGGAAATCGTTCCATGAGCCAGTTGATTTCACGATGATCGCCGGCAAGGAAAGCCGTCACAGCGATACTCTTTTCCGTGACGGTAAAGCACGAGTTTTGCCTACCGCTGCCATCTATGGAGCTAATGCTGCTGGTAAATCTGCTCTGCTTGATGCAGCGCAGCAGCTCAAAACGTTAGTGTCTAAGCCTCGGGCGCGAGGCTGGCGTATTCCCTATGAGCCCCACAAGCTTTATGGTGTGGGGGAGCCTACCGTGCTCGGCGTCGAGATTGTTCTTAATGTTCCTGATTCAACCTCTAAAAGGGATGCGATTGTCTATTACGAAGTGTCTTACACTGCCGAGAAGGTTGTAGCGGAATCGCTTTATCGCTTGCGTTCTGTTGATGAGGAGGCAGTCTTTACTCGCAATGAACAGGGCGTGGAGCTGTACGGGGATCTTGAAGACAATGAGTTTGTAAAAGCTCTGGCATTAACTGTCCAGACAAACCGGCTACTGCTGGAAACACTGGCTAATAGCGAGCAGAAAAACATTGGGCTTATCGCTGGAGTCATTGAATGGTTTGATTCTCTGAACGTGATCCGTCGAGGCACGTCATTTGTTATGATGTCGCAACAGATTGCGAAAGATGACGCCTTTCGTCAGCAGATGGTCTCTGAATTGTCGACGGCGGACACGGGTATTTGCGATGTTTTGTTCACTCCCGTTGAGCGTGAGAAAGTGCCGATGCCTGATGAGATGCTGTCGCACTTTGAGTCTCAGCTTGGTGATGATAACGAAGCCTTTTTAATTAATACTTTCAGGGCGGATGCAAGCTTTCGCCTGCGGCGCGAAAAAAATGAGAAAGTTTCCTACGAGAGACTTGTAACCAAGCATAAAGATGGTGACAAACAGTTTGAGTTACCTCTCGATCAGGAGTCAGATGGTACTATCCGCTACCTAAATCTGCTTCCTATCCTTTACCGGGCAGGGCAGCAAAATAACCGTGGAGTGTACCTAATTGATGAGTTGGAAGATTCTCTGCATCCAAAACTTACGGAAGAACTATTACGGCGTTTCTTGAATTCAACAGGAAAAGATCAGGGTCGACAACTGATATTCACTACTCATGAAGTTCACCTGCTTCACTGTGACATGCTACGCAGGGATGAGATTTGGCTTGTTGAAAAGCATGGCCACAACTCTGAGCTTGTTCGCCTGACAGATTTCTCTGCTGAAGGCGTTCGAGACGGAATGGATCTGCAAAAAGCTTATATGTCTGGCCGCCTTGGCGGCGTCCCGCGTCTCTAAGGGCTCATCATGGCGAAAAGGAAGCCTCCGTCTAGAAAGAGAACTCGTGGAGACCGTCAGCGGTTTGAGGGAAAGTCTCTTAAACCGCTGGTGGTGTTTGCGGCAGAGGGCGAGACTGAACGAAAGTATCTGAAATCCTTACGCACAAGTAGATACGGTGACCGTATTGTCTTTGAGATTGCGAATACAGGAGATAGATCGTCACTGAGTAAATTGTTGGAGAAAATACGGTATGAAGAAAATAAAAATGGAGGTGATGCTAAAGGTGCCTGGATTGTCTGTGACAGAGACCAAAACGAACTCCATAAGTCTAAGCTAGAGAAATGGCTTGAGAACTCAGATAAACATCATGCTGCAGTTTCCCATCCCTGCATTGAGTATTGGTTACTTCTCCACCTTTGCGCAAATCCGTCGTCGTCAACTGCCCAGAAAGCCGAGAAAGAACTAGAAAAAAATTGGCGATGGGGTCAATACAAAAAGGGTTGCAATATCTCCTCAGAGCTCATCGAGGCAACTGATAGAGCGGTAAGCTGTGCACGTCAAAGACGCTCAAGTCTGGACAGCGGCGCGGATGCGTGGAATTCGCCCCAATGGACAGATTTACCAGAACTAATCGATTGGCTTGACGAGCTGGATCCTAAAGAGAAAAAACGCTGATATGGATGATTTGCGTATTATGCCCGGCCCGGGCTGTCCGCATGGGTTGGTTGTTCCCGCCGGTGAGCTAGCGGAGCGATTCTCCCACGCTTCAGGCCCCGGCGGCCAAGGCGTGAATACCGCAGATTCGCGCGTGCAGCTCAGCCTTGACCTGGCCACAACCGCCGCCCTAGACGATGTCCAGCGCCAGCGAGCCCTGACTCACCTGGGAGAACGCCTCAACGGCAGCGTCCTAACCGTTGCTGCCGCCGAACACCGCTCCCAGCGCCGCAACCGCGTGGCCGCGCGCGAAAGACTAGCCGCAGTTCTGCGCGCCTCACTAGCCCCGCCCCGACTGCGCCGTCCCACTAAGCCCAGTCGCGCAGCTAAAATGCGCCGCATGGCAGACAAAAAGAAACGTTCCGAGCTCAAAGCTGGGCGCCGTCGTCCTGGCATGGAATAAGCAGACTAGGCGAACAAGGCAGGCGCCCCTAACGGGCCTGGGTTCATCGCCTGATCCCAGCATTACAATAAAGAACACCCCTACAGCGTGCTGGGCTGGCTCGCACCCAACCAATGCGCACGCCAAAGGGTACAACAACCAGAAAGGAGTCGCTGATGCCAGCAAAACCCCAAATCATCGCCGACCCCCAGACTAACCGTGGGACCGCCTTCACTGTCGAAGAGCGCAAGCGCTTCGGGCTGATGGGTCGTCTTCCCGCAGCTGTCGAAACGCTCGAACAACAGGCCGCACGCGCCTACAAGCAAGTGTGTCGGCTCGACGATGACCTCGACAAGTACATCTACCTCGAACAGTTGCACGACCGCAATGAGACGCTGTACTACAAGGTGATCATCGACCACATCGCCGAACTTCTACCCATTATCTACGATCCGACCATCGGCGAGGCCATCAAGAAGTGGTCCGCAGACTACCGCCGCTCGCGCGCCGTCTACCTGTCCGTGGATCGAGTCGAGGATGTGCGGCCTACGTTTGAAGGCCTTGGCCTCGGCCCCGATGACGTCGACCTCCTGGTCGTCTCCGACGCCGAACAGATCCTCGGCATCGGCGACTGGGGCGTCAACGGCACCGATATCTCCGTCGGCAAGCTCGCCGTCTACACAGCCGCAGCCGGTATTGACCCCTCGCGCGTCATCGCGGTCAACCTCGACGTCGGCACCGACAACGAGGAACTGCTCAACGACCCCGATTACCTCGGCAACCGCCATGGTCGCGTGCGTGGAGAACGCTACGACGCCCTCGTCAATGAGTACTTGAGCGTCACATCCGAGCTGTACCCTCGCGCACTCCTGCACTTCGAAGACTTCGGCGCCTCGAACGCACGCCGCATCCTGGTTAACAACCGGGATAAGTACCGCATCTTCAACGACGACATGCAGGGCACCGGAGCGATCGTCATCTCCGCTGTCATCGCGGGCATGAAGACCAACGGCACGACCTTCGCGGACCAGCGCCTCCTCGTCTACGGCGCGGGCACCGCAGGAACCGGCATGGCCGACCAGATTCACGCGGGCATGGTGCGCGCGGGACTGACCCCTGAGCAGGCGAAGGATCGCATCTGGCTGATTGACCGCGCCGGACTGGTGACCGACGACATGGAGGGGCTGCCCGATTACCAGGCTGCCTACGCGCGCAGCGCCTCCGAGGTCGCCGACTGGGAGCGCAAGGATGGCGCGATCGGCCTGCTGGAGACCGTGCGCCGCGTTCGCCCGACGATCCTGATCGGAACATCTACGGATCACGGTGCCTTCACTCAGGATGTCATCGAGTCTTTGAGCGAGGGGTGCGAGCGGCCCATCGTCCTGCCTCTGTCGAATCCGACAGAGAAGATTGAGGCTATGCCGCAGGACATCATCGCCTGGTCCAAGGGGCAGGCACTGGTGGCCACGGGCATTCCGATCCTTCCCTTCGACTACGAGGGGACGACTTTCCACATTGGGCAGGCAACAACTCGTTGCTGTACCCGGGCCTGGGGCTTGGAACGATCGTGTCCGGCGCCCCTCACGTGACCGATGCGATGATTCTGGCCGCTGCCGAGGCCGTGGCCAGTCAGGTAACGTCGCACGAACTGGGTGCGTCCCTCCTGCCGCCGGTGGATCACTTGCGTGCGTCGTCGGCGACTGTCGCGGTTGCCGTCGTCCGTCAGGCTATCGCAGATGGCCAGTGCGACATGGATCCGGGTGACGTCGTCGAGGCCGTTCGCCGCGCCATGTGGCAGCCGGTCTACCGGGACCTAGAGAGCTGAATTGTGAGAGCAAGGCCGCGCCGGTTGCCGAGGGGTAGTAGGCGCGGCCTGCTGCTAGCTGAAACGTATTCACGGTTAGGCTTGTTACTCACTGGTGTGACTCGCTAAGCGGAGTATTACAACGGCTCTGAGCTGCGCCGTGATGCCGACAGCTTGGCTGAGCAAATTGCGGCTACTCACGACGACGCCGTCGCCTATGCCCAAGCCGAACTGCCTGTTGATGAGGCCCTAGTTGATGAGGCAATCATCGAGGCGGCAGCTGCTGAGCCTGAGGCTGGGAAAGCTGAAGCTTAGACGAAGGTTGTAGCAGTAGAAACCAAGGCGGCGTCGTCAAAGGAAATGCCTCACAAATACTGAGATTTCGTCCGTTGCCTATAAAACCCCATGGAAAAATTATAGGGAAGGGATGATTTGCCTGTATTTGTATGTTTCATGCCTGTATTTGTCTGTCTAACTCCATGTGATAATTACCCAATGACACCCTCTGTAATCCCCACTGACGGCGACAAACAAGCGCTGGTGGCCAGGCTTCGTCAGGAGCGCGCGGCGGGTGTGCGCGGCGGAATCTACCACCGCCTGCAGGTGGAGATGACCTACAACTCCAACCACATCGAGGGCTCCCAGCTAACCCAGGAACAGACGCGCCTCATTTTTGAAACCTCAACAGTTGGCGGGGACGGCCTGCGCGTAGATGACATCGTTGAGGCCCGCAACCACTTTCGCGCCATCGATCGCGTTATCGACGCCGTCGGTTCACCTATTAATGAAGCCTACGTAAAGGATCTGCACCGCATTCTCAAGCAGGGCACAACCCAGTCTGACCTGGACTGGTTCGCCGTCGGGGACTATAAGCGGGTGCCCAACGAAGTGGCCATGCATGAGACCAGTGCCCCCGGCGACGTCGCCAAACACATGGCCCCCTTGTTCGACGCCGCCAACCGCCTTGCCACGCTGGAACAGATTCTGGACTGGCATGTGCGCTTTGAGCGCATCCACCCATTTCAAGACGGCAACGGACGCGTGGGGCGGCTGCTCATGCTGCATCAGTGCCTGGCGGCCGGGATCGTGCCGTTCATAATTACTGACGACCTCAAAGGTTTCTACTATCGTGGCCTGGAACGCTGGGGCGACGAAAATGGTTTCCTCACTGACACTTGCCTGAGTGCGCAGGATCGTTTTGTGGCCTACCTGGAGTACTTCCAGATTCCTGCCGGAATTTCTGGTACTGCCGGGAGCGCTGGTAGTGCTGGCATTGCCGGGAGCGCTGGCTGAAAGGGCCGACGTCGGTGTAGGAAGTAGCAGGAATAAGGGCCTAGCGGGGGTCGCCAAAGGAAATGCCTCACAAATACTGAGATTTCATCCCTTCCCTATAAAACCCTATGGAAAAATTATAGGGAAGGGATGATTTTGCCTGTGACGTCGTCCACCCCCTACCAACTGCGGGGACCTACTAGAGCCGAAACCGAAGTGACAAATGGACTTTTATACCCTTGATTACATCATCTCGCAGCAGTCGACTGACTGGACCATGCGAGTGATTTCGATCCTGGCGCTACTACTAGTGTGCCTGGTTTTCAGCGTGCTTTACATGCGCGACAGGATGCGCACCCGCTGGCGGGATCTGGGTGTAGGTACCCTGATTCTTTCGCTGGTGCTGGTGGGGATTCAGACCGAGCAATATCTAGACCTGAGTGACCAAGCGGCCCAGTCAAAGCAGTTAGTGCTTTTCGTTAAGGGCGTTGCCCAGGATCAAAAATCTCCACAGACGAAGTACTGGTAAATTCAACCAGTCTAAAAGGGCTCTTCATAATTGAGGGTGTAGTTGGGGTCTGAATCCTCCTGTTTCGAGGAGGCAGCGGGCGATGTAGTTGGTGAGATTTCGGAACCCAAGTGCGGATCCGCGTAGATGTTCAAGGCGCCCGTTGATAGCTTCGGTAGGGCCATTGGAGGTGTGGGGATGATCGAAGTAGGCCAGGATGTCCCCGGCTCGGCGTTTGAGTGTCCTGCCCAGCGTAATGAGCTCTCTCAGACCCCTCGGTACACGCGTGCAGGTCAGTGTATTAATTTCGGCTTGCATCATGGCCTTACCCACGCGTGTGTCAGGCGCGCGGTAGGCATCAATGATGTTCTGGTAGGCACTCCAAGTGACCTCGAGTGCGACGTGCTCCTCACCGGAAAACAGGTCGAGTAGTTGGTGCTGCTGACGCGGCGTGAGCAGGCAAGATCTGGTGTGTAACATCCTGCGAGCCTTGTACAGGGGATCCGTGGCACGCCCGCGCCGATGGTGAAGTTCTTGCTGGATACGCCTGCGGCATTCATCCAAGGCGTTGCCAGCCAGGTGTACAACATGGAAGGGATCCATGACTGCCCTTGCGTCGGGGAGTTCTTCGGCGGCAGCGCTCTTAAAACCAGTGAATCCATCCATCGCGACGATCTCGATACGCTCACGCCACGTGTCGGGGCGGGAGGCCAGCCAGGTTTTGAAGACCTGCTTGGAGCGGCCTGGGACCATGTCCAAGAGCCGGCAGGGGCCGCTGCGTTCGCGGATGGGCGTCAAGTCCAAGATAACGGTGACGTATTTGTCTCCGTAGGGGGTGTGGCGCCACACGTGTTCATCCACGCCGATGACACGCACGCCATCGAACCGTGCTGGATCATTGATCAGTAGACGCTCTCCTTCGGTCAGGACAGCGGTGTTGGCGGTATTCCAGGACACGCCTAGGGCCTGGGCGATACGCGCCACCGTCAGATGGTGGACCACCAGGCCCACCAGCGCCCAGCGCACCGCTGCTCGTGAGAGCTTCGCGCGTGGATCGGCCGCTGCACTCATGTTTTGACGCCACACGTGAGCGCACTGGGAGCAGCGGTAGCGGCGCACGCTCACATGCAAGATCGTGGGGTGCCACCCGTAGGGTACGTGAGCCAAGCGCCTGATCACCGTGTCGCGTACGACGCCTTCGCCCCACACTGTCGGCACCACCGGTCCTCACCCACTACCTTGCAGGCCAAGATGGTCCGATCGCCTCCTACACGCTGGCCCGTCACTTCCAGGCCCAGGTCATCCAGGCGTGTGAAGGCGCTCAGGTCAGGGCGATCAAAGGTAGTATTAGGCATGTCGAGGTCTTTCGGATGGACGGTGTAGGAACCCCCATCATCGGAAGACCTCGACCCCTACCCGGCCACGACACGCCGAACCCCGCATACCACCCCCACACCCTCAATTATGAAGAGCCTCTAAAAGACGGCATTATTGTGCGTTTTAAAGACGAGAATTACCGCGTTCACCTGAACGAAGACAACAACTCCTACACGCTTGAGCGTACGCACATTATTGACCACAACGTTTATGTGGATGGGAAGCACTGACATGGATTTCTATACGCTAACCGCAATTAAGTTTGTGCTTGGTATCCTCGTAATGATTATTCAGATTAACATTATGGGGAAATATGAGTTTTCGGTAAATACTCCGCTTAACCAGGGTCAGAACTTTGTGCTGGGTGGAATTATCGGCGGCGTCATTTACAACTCTTCAGTCTCCGTGCTGCAATTCCTGATCCTTGCGCTTATCTGGTCGCTTGTGGTGATCTCGGCAAAGCTACTGATAAGCAGTAACAAGACCTTTAGGCGGGCTATCTCAAGCCAGCCGGAAGTCATCATTTACGACGGCGAACTGAAAGTCGCCAATTGCGCCAGGGTTGGTTTGCGTGCCGAGCAGGTAAGCCGTTGCCTGCGTGAGGAGAACATCTCCAGCATTCGCGATGTGAAGGTTGGCATTATGGAGGCAAACGGTAATCTGATCATCCGTCAGCGTGGTGCACAAAGCAAGATTCCGCTGCTGCCGATCATTAGCGATGGCCAGATCATCAGCCTTGGTCTAGCGCTTGCCAACAAAGACAAGGCATGGGTGAAGCAGCAGCTCAAGGAGCAGGGCTACAGCTCGGCAAAGCACATTTACCTTGGGGAACTTGTAGACGGCAAGCTTGAGGTTGTGCCCTACAAGTAAACACAGGCACAGCAGACAAATACAGGCAAAATCATCCCTTCCCTATAAAAATTCCATGGGGTTTTATAGGGAAGGGATGAAATGTCAGTATCTGCAGACGCAGCGCACAATGTGTGTAGGCTCCGTGCCGGCGTCGTGCAGATACCATGCAGGCACCGCGATGTGTGTTTGTAGTACGGTGCTAGGCAGTGCTGGCTGGCTACGTAAATGCGTTTAACTAGCCAGGGCTGTGGCTTACCTGGTTGACTCTAGCTATTGCTAGCCAGTGCTGAACTGGGGTGCCAAAAGTTAAGCTGACTACCAGACTAGATCATTTAGCTGGCTAACTGCTGCGTTAAGCAGTAGGGTTGCCTAGCTATCTATTCCTTATATTTCCCTACCTTTGTCGGTACGAACTCTCCCCAAGAGCCTGCAGCACCTTTAACGATTGGTTTAAGCACGGTTTCGTAAGGATTGTATACGGCCTGAGAACCATTATCGCACCACTGTGCGGCATATTTAATATTAGCTTCATATAGTTCTCTTTCTGTGTCTTTGAAGGTTTCTTTACCGATTTCCTTTAACGTATCCTTTAGTGTATGTGATAATACACCTTGCCGCAGTTCGTATGCATGCAATGTTTCTTTTGTAGTCCCTTCGCAAACTAATTTAGCTGTGTTATTGATTGGGGTGGTGGCAGCTTGTTTGATTTCTCCGCTAACTGCTTGTGTTGCAATGGTGGAAGTTTCAGATAGCTTTGCTAAAGTGCCACCTGCGCCTGCAATTGACACGGCGTCAAAGCCAGTTTCAACTATAAACTCGCCCCAGCCAATATCGCCGTCGTATAGTTTCATGCCGTTTGAGGCAATATCAGTTGAGGCTGAAACAATTGTTAACGCTTGCCCAGCCGTGAATAGAGCGGCACCCACCGGTGCGCCAACACCAGTCAGGGTTAGCAGTCCGGCGGCAATAGTGCAGACTGCAGCTGCCTTTCCAGTGACATCGCTGATGTCATGCAGCTTGTCTTTGAGCGGCTTGTTCCACCAGTCAGCAATGCTGTCCCCGGCCTTCTCCCACCAATGCTTGGCCTTTTCGGCTGCGGGATCATTGTTCGCCGGCTGCGGGTTGGAAAGCCCGCTTTGAAGCGCCGAGCTGGCTCCCGCGATCGAGGATGCCTGCTCTTGCTCGTCCGCGTTACGGTTTAGCGTGGCGGCGGCGTCGGAAAGCTGGGTTGCCGCGTTGTTGAGCTGACCCATGAGGTGACCGTGCCAATCGGCCTTGAAGCTATCGGCGTCTTCACCCACCCAGCCGCTGGAATTTAGCCGCGAATTGATCGTAGGAATTACGTCGCCGGTCAGTTTCGACGAGTTATCCGTAAACATTTGCGCCAGTTGACGTAGGGCTTCTACGTCTGCGCCCACTGTGGTCATGGGGCTTACCCTCCCTGTGGCAGGGCCCGGCGTCGTCGCAATGCGGCCCGGGCCAAGTGACATTAACTGCCTACAGGGTATTTATGCTGCCGGCGGCGCGGGTATGGGGATTAAGCCCCTCGCGGGTGGTGAGGGTGGCGGTTACGTGGTAAATGTGCAGGTTTTGGGGCCGACGACGGCGCTCGGCTGGGTGGGGGCGGCATTTGTGTTGCTGGGTGCCTGGGTCTTCTACAAAACTGAACCGGCACCTGGGTCCACAAAAACTGAAATATCGTCCGTTCCCTATAAAAATACACGTATTTTTTATAGGGAACGGACGATTTTGCCTGTGTTTGTCTGTGTCTGTATATGCTGTGCCTGCACCTGCCTGTGTATTGGCAGTGCTTGTCTGTCAGGTGTGGGACTTGTTGCGGTTGGCGAAGAATGCCGACACGATCAAGACCAGGCCAATCGTGCCCAGGGTGCTAGCCCCCACCGCCGTCCAGGAGAAGTGCACTCCCATAGCCAGCGCCCCCAAAATTGCGGCTGCGGCCAACATGATCAGGGAAGCAATCAGGGTGGACACACGCGGACGCTTAGCTCGGCAGGCTCTTTGCTGCTCTGGCCCCGCCAGACCGCATCGTCCTTAGTGGACTCGGAGGAGCCGGTGGAGTTGGAGGAGCCGGTGGACTCGTAGGCATCGTTGGAGTAAGCGCCGGTGGAGTTGTAAGCGGCTGAGCTGGCCGAAGTGCCGCTCGCGCTGGTTTCCGTGGCGCTGGCTCCCGTGGTGCCGGTCCCCGTCTCACTAGCTCCCGTCGCGCTGGCGGCGCCGGTGGTGGACAGCGGGCTGGCAGACTCATCGTAGGAACTGTAGCCTCCGCTGAAGTTGTAGGAGTCAGCGGAACTATTGGAACTGCTGGACCCGTAGGGGTCACCGGAGCTATCGGGATTCAGGTAGCTGCTGTTGATGCTCATTTGCTTGTTTCCTTAGTTGCTGGTGGGGGCCGATTCGATAGTGCGCACCTGGCCTACAGCCTGGCCCACCTTGACCGTGATGGTGCCCTTTGAACTGTGTGCGTTCGCGCCCTTTGCATTTGCGCTCTGCACGCTAGATGGCGAAGAGAAGATCAGCTTGCTGCCAGAGCCTGAAGGCCAACCGTTAACCGTGCTCTTTTCGTAGTAGTACATGGCAAACGGCCGTGAGCTGCCCGAATTGGTGCCATTGTTCGCGCTGCCATTGTTTGCGTTGCTGCCTGCGCCGCTGCCGTTGTCACCATTGCTTGACGCCGTGGCGCCGGGGGTGGCACTTGCAGCGTCGGAGGGGCTGGCCACTGCGCTGCCAGGGGTGGCACTTGCGGTGCCAGAGGGGGTGGCCGCTGCCGTACTGGGGCTGGCCACGGCCGTACCAGAGGGGCTGGGGGAGGCGGTCACCCAGTTGCGCGGGGTGGGGGTACTGGCGTCGTCGTCGAAGTCGTCGGAGTTGTCACCGTCGATAGAGTTGTAGCTGTTGGTGGGCTGCAGGGTGTGCACGACGCCGTTCTCACTGACCTGCCAGGGGGAGTAGGCACTCAGCGTGGCCGCCTCTACACCCTTAGAGTGGTCCATCTCAATCCGCACGCTCTGGCCGTAGGCGGTTTTAATAGTCAGCTGGCCAACAAAAGAGTTCACCGTGATAGTGCGGTTTTCGCCGGCCGGAGCCTGGGTCAGGTCAAGGGTTGTTTCACCCACGAAGTTCGGGATCGAAGGAACCATGTAGTTGTAGTTGGACTTATCTACCCGAACATTTTGCCAATCAATATCCAGCGCGCTTTGCGGCGCCGCCGAAGTGATTGCAGCGATCGGCATGAAACCGAAAATCAGGGAAAACACTGCCATTACGCTGATCCAGCCGCCGTGACGTCCGCGCAGAGCACACACCGCCAGGGCCAGGCCCATCACGCCTGCCGCTAAGGCCGCCGAGATCACCAGGGAGCGCAGGCTCTGCTCAAGCACCATAGGAATTGCGCACATCACCAGCAAACCCAGGGTGATCAGGCTTAACATGCTGCCCGGTCCGGGTGCCCAGTTTTTACGCTGGTAGGGCTGGTAGTTAGGGCGCGGGCCGCCCGCGTTGTAGTTGCCCTGCCAACGCGGAATGGGCTTACCGTTGCTGCCTACGGGCGGGGCGGAAAAAACCTGCTGGCCCTCGCCGCCGTTGTAAGCGCTGTTGGGGCCATAGCCGCCATTGTAAGTGCCGTTGGGGCCGTGGCCGACGCCGCCGTCGTAGCCTCGGGTTGAGGCGTAAGCCCCGTTTGGGTCGTAGTTTCTGAGTCGACGCCGCTGTTTCCGTAGCCGCCGTCAGTGCCGCCCCCGTTGCCGCCGTCGGGACCATAGCCAGCGCCGCCGTCGTAACCGCCAGGGCCGTAGGGGTAGCCAGAGTAGTTTTGCGAGTTACGCCGTGAGTTAGCGATGAGCAGCACCGCTACCACAGCGGCGATACCAATAAAGGTGCTACTGCCAAAAAAACTGGGTAATAAATCTACCGAAATGCTCGCCGGGGCACCGCTAAAGAGCGCTAACACAATCGCGCCAGCCAGGCCGCCGGTGAAGTCGCCGTGCAGGGCCTGCTCCACGTGGATGCGCCCATCTTCAACCTCGGGCAGGAAAGCCCAGGCCAGGGAGTAGAGGAAACCGCCAAAACCAAGCAGGGCGGCAACTATAAACAAGATGCGCATCAGGGTCATGTCGATGCCGTAGCGCTGGGAAATCCCCGAGCATACGCCACCAAGCACTCGCGGCTGGGCGCGGTAGAGGTTCATGGCGCGGATCGAGTTAAAGAAGCGGTCCATGCCGCTTTGGCCGTAGGTGCCGGGAGCGCCTTGGTAGCCGGGGGCCTGGTGCCCGGGAGCGCCCTGGAATGCGGGGCCGTTTTGGTAACCGGGGGTGCTTTGGCGCCCGGGGCCGCCCTGGAAGGTCTGGCCCGGTCGGCCCTGCGCGGAAGAAGAGCCCGCAGCGCCCTCACGCTCGGCGTCGTTGTTAAAGTCTTTGCTGTTCATGCTTCAAGTTTGCAGCTAACCGATGCTTTGGCGATATTGGGGACTACCCTGATATAACCCTGATTAATCCCTACTCACCCCTAATGGCACCCCTTTGCGTGCAACTATATAAACGTGAGTGCCACCCCTAATCAGTCCTCTGACTTGCCGCAGCTTTCCCCAGGGCCGAGGTCGCAGCCCCTGCCAGGTTCGACGCCACAGTCTGCGGGTTCGACGCCGCTGGCGGGCTCAGTGTCACCTATCCCAGATCCGACGTCGCCACTTATGGGTTCGACGACGTCGCCGCTCGCCCCATCTTCGGCCGCATCTGCCCCTGCTGGAGGACAGGGCGCCGAATCGGCCCCCGCTGCCGCACAGTCGGACCCTGCTGGCGCCCAGTCAGCCCTCGCAGCGGGCCAGTCTGAGTTAACTGCGGGCCAACCCTGGCGTCCCGACTTCACTCCGCCGCCTAGTTGGCGTAACCCCCGAGGTAGTGGACGAGGGAGCTCCGGTTCGCAAGTAGGCGGCGCGCGCAGTCACTATGGTCAGCAAAATTGGCCGTGGGACAGTGTCTACGGGCAGGAAAGCCGCGCGTGGGGGAGCGCTACTCAGGCCGGCCCACAGGCGGGCGGTAGGCAGCCGGGAGCCAGTCGTGTGACAGGTGACCAGGGCGCCGGCAGCCGAGCCGGAACTCAAGGCGGTACCCAGGCGTCGTCGTCGCGCCCCCAACTGGTGCGCCTAAACCACAACCCCACCCCACTAGCCGACGGACAAATGCCACCAGCAGCCCTAATGGGCGGGGTGTGCGCGGGCATAGCCACACACCTGGGCGTAAACGTGTGGCTAGTGCGCGCTATTTTTGTGGGTCTGCTCTTCCTAAACGGGGTCGGCGCGCTGGCATATGCCCTGGCCATAGCCCTAATTCCAGCCGGCAACCCAGCCAGTTCACAGCTAGCCGCCCCCACCCGCCTGGCCGCGCAGCTAAACCAGCTACAGAGCAAAGACGGCAGAGATCAGGCCACCACCATATTTAGCGGCGTAGTGCTGCTAGCCCTGGCCGCAATCCTGGTGGCCTGGAGTCGAGGCTGGCTGGAAAGCAACGCCTACCTGCCGCTGCTGATAATCGGTTGCGGTGCTGCCCTGGCCTGGAGCCAAGCCGAAGAAGTAATGCATACCCCGCGTTCAATGGCGGCAATCGCGCGCTTAGCGGCCGGCCTGGCCTAGCAGTTTTAGGGGTGTTGATTTGGCTCAGCGACCACACCGACATGTCAGGCATGCTGATCGGGGCGTTCGCGGCCCTAGTGATGCTAAGCGTGGTGGCCCTAGTGCTCGCCCCGCTGTGGCTGGGAGTAATCAGGCAGCTGTCCCAAACTCAAGCTGCCCAGGCGCGCGCCTCTGAGCGCGCCGATATTGCCGCCCACCTGCACGACTCGGTGCTGCAAACCCTCACCTTGCTGCGTGCCCAAGCTGACGATCCCCAGCGCGTGGCCGCCCTGGCGCTAAGCCAAGAACGTGAACTGCGCGCCTGGCTTTACGGGGACAACCACCCCACCAACGAAAACCTTCGCAGCGAGGTAGAAAGCGTTTCACGTGAAATTGAGCAGCTTTACGGCGTGCCTGTAGATAGCGTGATTGTGGGAGACACCCCGGCCACCGCCAAAACCCGCGTGCTCACCTCGGCCCTGCGTGAAGCCCTAGCCAACGCGGTGCGCCACGGCAAACCCCCAATCAGCCTATATGTGGAGGTCAGCGGCCAAGAAGTGGAAGCTTACGTGCGCGATCACGGCGCCGGCTTTGACCTAGAAGCCATAAACCTAGACCGCCACGGGGTGCGCGACTCTATCATCGGCCGGATGCAGCGCCACGGCGGCAGCGCCACCATCCGCGCGCGAGAGCCTGGCACAGAGGTGTGTCTGCGCCTGGCCTTGCAGTAGCTGAGTGCACAAAAACTGACATTTCGTCCGTTGCCTATAAAACCCCATGTATTTTTTATAGGGAAGGGATGATTTTGGGTGTAGGGGAGCCAATACAATTAACTACATGGCTGAACCTCTACGCGTCCTGCTCGTTGACGACCATGCCCTTATCCGCGCCGGGGTGCGCGCCCAACTAGAGCGCGTACCACAGCGAATCACCGTAGTGGGCGAGGCCGAGGATGTGCCCGGGGCAATCGCTGCCGTCCACGCCCTAAAACCCGATGTGGTGCTGCTAGACGTGCACCTGCCTGGCGGTAACGGCTCCGGTGGCGCCCAAGTGGTTCGAGACTGCGCGGATGTCACTGCCACTCGCTTTTTGGCTCTAAGTGTCTCTGACGCCGCCGACGACGTCGTAAGCGTTATCCGGGCCGGGGCTCGCGGCTACGTTACTAAAGCCATTGCCCCATCTGACCTGGTGGCAGCCATTGAGCGGGTAGCCAGTGGCGACGCCGCTTTCTCCCCGCGCCTAGCCGGTTTTGTACTGGACGCGTTTGGCTCCACCCCAGCGCAGGTAGAAGACAGTGAACTGGACTTACTTTCCAACCGTGAACGCGAAGTTATGCGTCTAATTGCGCGCGGCTACACCTATAAAGAGGTAGCCAGTGAACTGTTCATCTCCATTAAAACTGTGGAAACCCACGTCTCTAAAGTGCTGCGCAAGTTGCAACTATCTAACCGCTATGAGCTAACCCGCTGGGCTAATGCCCGCAACCTGGTCTAACCCCCGCCTGCCATCTGCCTGACAAAACGCCCGCGACCTGGTCTAACCCCGCCTGCCAACTGCCTGCCAAAACTCCCGCATAAAAGTAACCTGGGAACATGGAAAAACAAATACTTTACCCTAGCGGCCAAGCCGACTTTAGTGCCCGAGTGCCAGCGCTGGTACATCTGGGTTCAGGCCACCTGGTGCTAGTTCATGATCTACGCCCGCGTCCCAAAGGTGAACACTGGCGTTCCAGCGGCGGCGCGCTGCCTGACGACCTGCCCAACCCCAACTCGGTAGTGGTGCGCCACAGCTACAACCACGGCTCCACCTGGGATGACGCCCAGATCCTGGCTGAGGGGGGTAGCGCGCGGTTACAGCCTGGACGGTATCGGCTGCGGCTACTCTGACCCCTCCCTGATCTGGGATGGCAGTAAGCTACACCTATTTATTACAGCCTCACGACTAACTGGCCTGTTTGGGGCCAAGCCGGCCCTGCAAGCTCCCGCCCCGGGCTGGCATGAAACTCCTGCCGCCGCCCTAGCCAAACAGGGTGATGAGGAGCTAGCCCTGCTCTACGGGGTCAGCGAAGATAGCGGCTACACCTGGCGCTGGCGCCAAATCGATATGGCTGCCGCTGCGACAAACGGCAAACGTAGTTGGCGCACCAATTTCAAGGTGGCTCCCTGCGGCTTTAGCGTCTCGGGTCATGGCGTCTGCCTAAATGGCGGCCGCCTGGTACAGCCCCTAGTGCTGCGGGTAGAGGGCAGCAGTGAGGGTGCGCAGCAGATGCAGGCCTGCTGTCTGCTTAGCGACGACGGCGGCCAAAGCTGGTTCCTGGGCCAACCTTGTCAGCAAACACAGGCAGGACAAACCGGCTCCCTGGCCGGCGGCACTGCCACCAGCGGCGTCGATGAATTTTGCATAGCCCAAGTAAACGCAGACGTCCTGCTGCTTTCCGCTCGTGACGCCGGCTATAGCGGCCAGCGCCTGTCTGCAGTCAGCGTAAACGGGGGAGTTAGCTGGTCTAAGGCTTCGCCCGATCCTGTCAGCGATCCGGGCTGCAATGCGGGCATGGTTAGCGTGCGCGCCAGTGAATTTGGGTTAGTGATTGTTTCTGACCAACCGCACGTATTTTTAATGCAATCTGAGCTTTACAACACTGTTTACGGCGGTAGGCATGCCGATGACCGGTTCGCACTGCTCACTAACGCCTTTGATGCGCGCCAACGCCGTAATGGCTGGCTGGAAGCCGTGCTGCTACCCCCGGGCGCAGACTATGGTTACACAGAGGGAGAAGAGTATGGGCCGGTGCGCTATCAGCTCCTAGTTGAGCTTGAGCCAGGTAGTTTGGCTACAGCGATGTGGCCTGGACTGATCGCACCGTGGTGGTTGTTTATGAAAGCGAGGGCGGGCTTAAACAGGTAAGTTTAAGCGCGGGAGAGATACGTCAACGAGTGGTTTAAGTCCCAACGGGGTGGAATAGGTGGCCTGACGGGTGGCAGTATGGGAGAGTGACTATCCCCGTGCAAGCCGCAGTCAGCCATCTTCAGGCCGCTAAAGTGGCGATCATCCCTACCGACACCGTCTATGGAATCGGTGCGTTAGCAAGTGACGCCCGCGCCGTGGCACAAGTGCTGGCCGCCAAAGGTCGGGGACGGCAAATGCCCCCGCCGGTACTAGTTAGCGACATCTGTCAGCTGGACGGCGTCGTCGCCAATATCCCCACCCCTGCCCGCGCCCTCATGGAAGCCTACTGGCCCGGGGCGCTCACCCTGATTCTTCCCGCCCACCCAGATCTAAGCTGGGACCTGGGCGAAACCGGCGGCACCGTAGCCGTACGCCAACCCAACTATCCGCTTACTTTGCAGCTGCTGAGCCAAACCGGCCCGCTGGCAGTTACCAGCGCCAACCTCACCGGCCAGCCGCCCGCCACCGACGCCACCCAGGCGCGCACTTACTTTGGTCCTCAGATCGACTCGGGCGAGATTTACTTGCTCGACGACGGCGCCACCCCTGGCCCGGTACCCTCCACTATCGTTTCTTTCGCAGCCCCCCAGCCTAAGGTGCTGCGTGTAGGGGTGCTCAGCGTGGCGCAGATCGAAGCTGTTATCGGCAAGGTAAACGGATAGGGGTCGCCTGTGAAGGTTTACCTACTGATTTTGTTGGTGGCTGCGGCCATTACCTATGTGAGTGTGCCGGTGGTGCGCCATATCGCTTTGGTGACTCACACGCTCACCCCGGTGCGTTCGCGTGACGTGCATAAGGTTCCCGTGCCGCGTCTGGGTGGAGTGGCCATGTATGTGGGTATGGTGGCTGCCATTGCGGTGGCCTCCCATATTCCCTACCTGGAGGGCGTGTTTGAAGGAGGCAGCGCCTGGGGCGTGGTGACCTCCGGCGGCCTGCTGTGTGCACTGGGCGTGGTGGATGACCTATTTGACTTGGAATGGTGGGCAAAACTTGCCGGCCAAGCCCTGGCAGCCTCGATTTTGGCCTGGCAGGGTGTGCAACTGGTGTCTTTCCCAATTGCGGGGCTGACTATCGGTTCTTCCGGTTTTTCCATGGTCATGACGATTTTTGTGGTACTTACCGCCATTAACGCCGTTAACTTTGTTGATGGTTTGGACGGTTTGGCTGCGGGAACTGTAGCTATTGGCGCCATGGCGTTTTTTGGCTACACCTATGTGCTTACCCGTAACACGTCGCCTGACTCTTACGCCTCACTGGCGGCCACATTAGGTGCCGCCCTGATCGGTATCTGCCTGGGCTTTTTGCCGCATAACTTCAACCCGGCCACAATCTTCATGGGCGACTGTGGCTCTATGCTGCTGGGTTTAATGAGCGCGGCCACGGCAATTGTGGTTACCGGTCAGATTGACCCGATTTCGATTAGCTATGGGCGCGCGCTGCCGGCCTTCTTGCCGGTGCTGTTGCCCCTGGCCATGATGCTGTTGCCGCTAACGGACATGATGCTGGCTGTGGTGCGTCGCGTTAGCGCAGGTAAAAGCCCCTTCCATCCGGATCGTATGCATATCCACCACCGTCTGCTTTCGGCTGGTTTGACGCACCGGCGCGTGGTGCTGGTTATGTATATGTGGACGGCGGCGGTGGTTTCCCGCTGGCGGCTTGGGCCTTCATCGAGACTCGTCAGGCTATTTTGGCCCTGGGACTATCCCTGATCGCGGCCTTCGTGTTCACCGGCTTTATGCGCAAAACTAAGCGTGAAGAGCCTGCGAAGAAGTCCGCAAAGAAAACTGCAAAGAAGCCTAAGAAGAAGCCTGCGCCTAAGCAGGATCTGCCTGATTCGGTGCATCCGACCAAGCTTCCCGACAAGACTGATGCCACTCCGGTGGTGCGTGTGCGTAGCGCCTCCACGCCCGTGGTTGATAGCTCCTCTCTCAGTGCAGCTAGCTCGGCCACCACTAGTGTGCCTGTTGTGGCTAGTTCCGCTGAGGCTGGTTCTGTTGCGCCCGGTGTGGCTGCCGCTAGTGCTGCTGCGCCTGGTTCCCTCAGTGCGGCTTCTGCTGCCTCCGCTACGACGACGCCGGCCCCGACGACGCCGGCCAGGACCCGCCGCTCTAGGCTTAAGCCGCGCTCGACTACGCCGCCTTGGCTACAGTCAGATGAGTCGGCGCCGGCTAGTGCGGCCTCTGCTGCTTCTAGCGTTAGCGCGGCCGCAACGGCTGCTTCAAGTGCTGCTTTGAATGCGCCCTCAAGCCTTAGCGCACCCTCAACACAATCTGCACCTTCATCTTATTTTGCGACCAATTCACCTGATGAGCTTGCCGCATCCAAGCTGAGCGAGCCTATGCGCAGCCAGCAACTAGCTGCGGACCAGCTGGCCCCGGCTCAGGCCCCGCTGAGCGCGCCCACGCAACCTGGGCGCCTGCCCAGCCGGTGGCTCAGGTGAGCCAAGACGCTGCGGCGCAGGCTTCTTTGTCTGTGCCGGTTGCTCCAGCAACTCAAGCTGGGCAAATGCCGGGTGCAGAGCCTGCTGTGCAGACGCGACGACGTCGAGCTGGCCGCCACGCCGCTACTACGACAGAGCAGCCTACCCAGGCCGTCCCGGCGCTAACGCAGCCAGCAGTCACTCCGGCTGCACCAGCAGCTGCGTCCCAGCAGGTAGCCCAGACCGGTGCGCCGCAGCCGAGCCAGCAGGCAGTCCAGGCCGGTGCGCCGCAGCCGAGCCAGCAGGTAGCCCAGGCCGGCGTGCCACAACCGAGTCCGCAGCCCGCCGTGCCGACGAGTCCGCAGCCGCCGTCGAGCCCACAAGGCCCTTACGGAGCCGGCGCTAACAGCAGCCCGGTATGGCAGGCCCCGCGCAATCCCGGCGTGCGTTACGATGTCGTGCCCAACCAATCCCTATGGCAAGACGAGGAAGACGACGACACCAACCCCACCGGAGTGCCGGCAATTTAAAAGCGCCGGTAGCTAAATAAGCGAGCCAAATGAGCCATCTAAGCGCCACCCAGAACTTCCGCCGCACTGCCCGCCGCTGCCTAGCAGTTGGGCTGATCCTTGCCTGCCTAAGCCTGGGGATTTCCTTCGCGCTAGAGGGAGCCAAGGCGGCTGGACTGGCCTGGGCTGGGGGAGCGGGCCTATTGCTGAGCCTAGTGACCGCCGCGATCTTGTACATTCCCTGGGACCGCTACCCACAGCTGGCCGGCTCAGGGGTCATGATCGACTTTGCGCTCAAAGTGCTGGTGATGATCGGCTGCCTGATAGCGCTAAAAAATTTGGGTGATAAAGCAGTTAACCCGCGCTACTTTGTACTGTCTTTAGCTGTAATTTTGGTGGGTTTAACCTTAACTGAAGTAGTGAGCTTAGCCACAGGCAATAAGGTGTATGTAGAGACAAAAGAGTCTAAAGAGGGGCCTAAGTCCTAAGTAATTCTGCTAAAAGAGTTACTAATGTGACTCAAGCTACTGTAGGTAGGTACTAAGGCGTGCTTTTTGTGGCGCATTAGGAGCACAATAGGTACTTGGGAATTGCTGTAAGGTGAATGTCTTAGACGCAGTAGTTCTATGAAACCTAAACCATCAACCTAAAGGGGGGCTTCGGTGCTGGATGTAACCGCACCCGCTCAGCTGGTCACGGCTGTAGCCGCGAAAGGTGGATTTGTGCCACCAAGCATCGATGACTTCTTTCCCCCAGCATTGGCATTCTTGAACACCCCGTTCGAGCTCAACCGCATCATGCTGGTACGCATCATCATGACGCTAGTGCTAGTGCTGGCATTTGGGATCGGGGCCGCACGCGCCAAGCTAGTGCCTGGACGTTTCCAAAATATGCTGGAAATGCTGCTGGAATTCGTGCGCAAGAACGTGGCTGAAGACGTGCTAGTGAGCGTCGCGCTGTGCGCTACACGCCGGTGCTGACCGTAGTTTTCCTAGGTATCTTGTTTATGAACCTAGCTGGAATTATCCCGGGCCTGCAGGTGGCAGGTACCTCGGTGATTGGTATGCCGCTGGTGTTCGCCATCTTCGCCTACGTCATCTTCGTGGCAGCAGGTATTAAGGCCTCGCACGGCAACCCGTTCAAATTCTTCAAAGACCAGACCATGCCTAAGGGTGTGCCCGGGGTGCTCTACGTACTAGTAACCCCCATCGAAATCTTCTCCACCTTCATCATGCGGCCAGTGACTTTGACACTACGTCTTTTGGCCAACATGGTTTCTGGACACATCCTGCTAGCCCTGTGCTTCCTGGCCACAAACGCCCTGTTCTTTGAGGCCAGCGGCTGGATTAAGGGTCTGGGTGTAGTCACTTTGGGGCTGGGCCTGGTGTTCATCCTGTTTGAAGCTTTCGTGGCTGTCTTGCAGGCATACATCTTCGCCCTGCTGACGGCGGTTTACATCGACACTTCGATTTCCGCCCACTGATCGCCTAGATACTTAACTTAGGCAAACAAAGCTATCCTTAACTAACAAAGACCATCGGCTTAAACCTAAGCCGGTTTCAACCACAAGGAGAACAATTCCATGACTGGCTCCATCGCTACCATCGGTTACGGTCTGGCTACCCTAGGCCCCGGTATCGGCATCGGTATCGTCGTTGGTAAGACCCAGGAAGGTACTGCTCGTCAGCCCGAGGTTGCTGGTGCGCTGCGTACCAACATGTTCATCGGTGCGGCCCTGATTGAGGCTCTGGGTCTGCTCGGCTTCGCTGCTGGCTTCGCCTTCTGATCATCATGGCATCAGCCAGCGTATACACCGCTGTGCTCGCTGCCGCGCACTCTAGCGAACACAGCGAGCACTCCATCCTGCTGCCAGAGCCAGCTGACCTGATCTGGGGTTCGCTGTGCTTCGTTGTGATCGCCGTCGTGCTACTTAAGTACGCGCTACCTAAGTTCACCGCGATCCTAGATGAGCGTACTGCCAAGATTCAGGCTGGTCTGGACTTCGCTGAACAGGCCAAATCCGACCGCACCCGCACCCAGAAAGAAGCTGCGGAACTGGTTGAAGGCGCTCGTCGCGACGCCGCTGCGCTACGCGACAAGGCCCACGGTGAAGCTGAGCGCATCCTCAGCCAGGCCCGCACCGACGCTGAGGGAGAAGCTGACAAAGCCCTGGCGGCCTCCAAACGCCAGCTTGAAGCTGAAACCGGTGCAGCCCGTGAAGCTCTACGCAGCGAAGTAGGCCTATTGGCAACCGAAATTGCCGAAAAGCTACTGCGCGCCGAGCTGTCGGACCCCAAGGCGGCAGCACGTCTAATCGACGAATCTATCGCCCAGCTTGAAACCGAAGCGAGTGTGCGTTGATGAGCGCCGAGCTCACAGCCAAAGTCTGGGCTAGCCAGCTAGCCACCGGTGGAAAGCGCTCCGTGGTGCTAGGTCACCAGATGCTGGGCGTGGCTCACATCATTGCTGAAAACCGTCCGCTACTTAACTCACTTACCGACCCTGCCCGCTCCAATGCGGATAAGCAGAAACTGGCACGTGAAGTCTTTACCGACACAGCGGATGCAGCAGTAGTGGAGCAGCTTTGCGAACTGGTGACCGGCCACTGGCTAGACCCCATCAAGCTACTGACACGCATGCACGATCTAGGTATCGAATCGGTTATTGCCGGCTCGGTCAGTGCCTCCGTGCCAGTTGAAGATGAGCTCTTCGCGGTAATCAACGTGTTAAAGCGTGACCGGCAGCTACGTCAAGCTCTGGACCCCTCACGCCTTAGCACCCCAGACCAGCGCGCGCAGCTAGCCGCCAGGTTGTTTGAAAGCCAGCTTTCAGAAGCTGCGCTGACCCTCCTAATGTGGTGCGCCCGCCACGAGGTGCGCGCCGGCATCACCTACAACCTGCGCCGTGTATGCGAGCTTGCCGCACGTCGTCGGGGCCTAGTGATTGCCGACGTGACCAGCGCCGTCGAGCTGACCCAAGCCCAGCAGCAGCGCCTGATCAAGGCCCTAGCCAAGCGCACCGGGCACGACGTCGAACTGCACCTAGAGGTAGACCCTGAGGTAATCGGGGGCCTGCGCATCCTGGTCGACGAGCGTCTATACGACAACACCACCCGCAGCGCCCTCAAGGCACTGCGCACCCAAATCGCTTAAACATTCGTGCCGGTAACGGCAGTAAATGAGGTAAGGAACCGCAATATGGCTGAGCTGAGTATCTCTCCTGCAGAGATTCGCAGTGCTCTAAATGAGTTTGTTAGCTCCTACCGAGCCACCGACGTGGCCGGTGAAGAAGTCGGTCAGGTCGTGTTTGCTGCCGACGGTATCGCCCACGTGGAGGGGCTGGCCGGCACCATGGCCAACGAGCTGCTGTCTTTCGAAGACGGCACCCTAGGCATGGCCATGAACCTGGAAGAGCGCCAGATCGGCGTCGTCGTTCTAGGTGACTACACCGGCATTGAAGAAGGACAGGCTGTACGCCGTACCGGCGAGGTACTGTCCGTGCCGGTCGGTGACGGCTACCTGGGCCGTGTAGTAGACCCGCTGGGTAACCCCATCGACGGTCTAGGCGACATCACCGATCTAGAAGGACGCCGCGCTCTGGAGCTACAGGCTCCCGGCGTTATGCAGCGTAAGAGCGTGCACGAGCCGCTGCAGACCGGTCTTAAGGCCATCGACTCCATGATCCCGATCGGGCGCGGCCAGCGCCAGCTGATCATTGGTGACCGTCAGACCGGTAAGACCGCTATCGCTCTGGACACCATCTTGAACCAGCGTGACAACTGGCTCAGCGGTGACCCCAACAAGCAGGTGCGCTGCATCTATGTAGCCATCGGCCAGAAGGGCTCCACCATCGCCTCGGTGCGTCGCACCCTGGAAGAGGCCGGCGCGCTGGAATACACCACCATCGTGGCCTCGCCCGCTTCAGACCCGGCCGGCTTCAAGTACCTAGCTCCCTACACCGGTAGCGCCATCGGTCAGCACTGGATGTACAACTCCAAGCACGTGCTGATTGTTTTCGATGACCTATCCAAGCAGGCTGAAGCCTACCGTGCAGTGTCGCTGCTGCTGCGTCGTCCCCCGGGCCGTGAAGCCTACCCCGGCGACGTCTTCTACCTGCACTCTCGTCTGCTAGAGCGTTGCTCCAAGCTATCCGATGACCTCGGTGGCGGCTCCATGACCGGTCTGCCCATCATCGAGACCAAAGCCAACGACGTTTCGGCCTACATCCCCACCAACGTCATTTCTATTACCGACGGCCAGATCTTCCTGCAGTCCGACCTGTTCAACTCTGACCAGCGCCCGGCTGTTGACGTAGGTGTCTCGGTATCCCGTGTGGGTGGTGCCGCACAGATCAAGGCCATGAAGAAGGTCTCCGGTACCCTCAAGATCACCCTGGCCCAGTACCGCTCCATGCAGGCTTTCGCCATGTTCGCCTCCGACTTGGACGCCGCCACGCGTGCCCAGCTCACCCGTGGTGCTCGCCTGATGGAACTGCTAAAGCAGCCTCAGTACACCCCCTACAAGGTCCAGGACCAGGTAGCCAGTGTGTGGGCAGGTACCAACGGTTACCTCGACGACGTCGCCCTTAAGGACGTATCTCGTTTCGAGAAGGAGATGCTCAACTACCTGCACTCTGAAACCGACGTACTAGAGACCATCGCCACCACCGGTCAGCTGACCGATGAGACTGAAGACAAGCTGCGTAAGGCCGTTGAGGCTTTCCGTACCACCTTCATGGGTGACGGCGCACTGCTAGACGCCGAGGTGGCTGAGCTTGAGGATGCCCCTGCTGCTGAGCACACCGTAGAGCAGATCGAAGTCAAGCGAGGCTGAGGTGGCTGGAGCACAACGCGTTTATAAGCAGAGGATTAACTCCACCCGCACCCTCAAAAAGGTGTTTAGGGCTATGGAGCTAATCGCTGCCTCGCGCATTGGCGCGGCCCGCGATGCCGCCCAGAGCTCGGGTCCTTACAATGCGGCGCTATCTCGCGCAGTGGCGGCAGTAGCCTCCTACTCAGGCTTAGACCACCCCATTACCCGTGAACGCACCGACACCAACCGGGTAGCGGTACTGGTGGTTACCTCTGACCGTGGTATGGCTGGGGCTTACTCGGCCACCATTCTGCGTGAAAGTGAACGCCTCATCGAGCACCTGGTTGAAGAGGGCAAAGAGCCGGTGATCTACACCTGCGGTCGCCGCGCGCAAGGCTACTTCTCCTTCCGCGACCGTCCGGTAGAAATCTTGGGTGGGCGAGTCTGACCGTCCCAGTGCGCAGATGATTGACGATATTTCGGCAACTTTGCTCAGCACCTTCCTAGCTAAACCTGAAGACGGCGCCGTAAGCGAAGTGCACATCGTCTTTACGCGCTTCAAAACCATGGTTACCCAGGTGCCGGAAGTACGCCGTATGCTGCCGCTGCGCGTAGTGGATGTGGAAGGTCCCGGTGAATTGGTCCGTGAAGACGTGGCCGCCACCCAGGAGCGCTTCCACGCTGAAGAAACTGCCGCCATGCCGCTGTATGAGTTTGAGCCTTCCAGCGCGGAAGTACTCAACGCCCTACTGCCGCGCTATGTGGCCAGCCGTATCAATGACGCGCTGCTGCAAAGCGCCGCCAGTGAGTTGGCTAGCCGTCAGCGTGCCATGCACACGGCCACCGACAACGCCGAAGAACTCATCACTACTTACACCCGTCTGGCAAACGCCGCTCGACAGGGTGAAATCACCCAGGAAATCACCGAAATTGTTTCCGGTGCTGACGCCCTGGCGGGAAAGTAAACGCCCAGATAGAACACGGAAGAACGATAAATGGCTAATTACCCAAACACCGGGGCTACCGGGCGTATTACCCGCATCATCGGCCCCGTAGTAGACATTGAGTTCCCGCCGGACGGACTACCGGCGATGTACAACGCTTTGCACACGGATCTAACCCTAGATGGGGTTACCTCCACCCTCACTTTGGAAGTAGCCCAGTACTTGGGTGACAACATTGTGCGTGCAATTTCGCTTAAGCCCACCGACGGTCTGGTGCGTGGCGCCCAGGTAATTGACACCGGCGCCCCTATCTCCGTGCCGGTAGGTGACGTTACCAAGGGCCACGTGTTCAACGTGACCGGTGACGTGCTAAACCTCAAGGAAGGCGAGCACTTCGAGGTTTCCCAGCGTTGGCCTATCCACCGCCAGCCCCCGGCCTTTGACGAGCTAGAGTCTAAGACTCAGATGTTCGAAACCGGTATTAAGGTTATCGACCTACTAACCCCCTATGTACAGGGTGGAAAGATTGGTCTATTCGGTGGTGCCGGTGTGGGTAAGACCGTGCTGATTCAGGAAATGATTCAGCGTGTGGCCCAGGACCACGGTGGTGTGTCCGTATTCGCCGGTGTGGGTGAGCGTACCCGTGAAGGTAACGACCTGATCGTCGAAATGGGTGAAGCTGGGGTATTCGACAAGACCGCTCTGGTATTCGGCCAGATGGATGAGCCCCCGGGCACCCGTCTACGTGTTGCTCTTACCGCTCTGACCATGGCGGAATACTTCCGCGATGTACAGCACCAGGACGTGCTGCTGTTCATCGACAACATCTTCCGTTTCACCCAGGCCGGTTCTGAGGTTTCCACCCTGTTGGGCCGTATGCCCTCCGCCGTGGGTTACCAGCCCAACCTGGCCGACGAAATGGGTCAGTTGCAGGAGCGTATTACCTCCGCAGGTGGTCACTCCATTACCTCGCTGCAGGCCATTTACGTGCCCGCCGACGACTACACCGACCCGGCTCCGGCCACCACCTTCGCCCACCTGGACGCCACCACCGAGCTTTCGCGTGAAATTGCTTCACGTGGTCTGTACCCGGCTGTGGACCCGCTGACCTCTACCTCGCGTATTTTGGACCCGCGCTATGTGGGTAAGGAACACTACGAGGTGGCCACCCAGGTCAAGTCCATCCTGCAGAAGAACCAGGAGCTGCAGGACATCATCGCCATCTTGGGTGTTGATGAGCTGAGTGAAGAAGACAAGGTTACGGTTGCACGCGCCCGCCGTATCCAGCAGTTCCTGAGCCAGAACACCTACATGGCTGAAAAGTTCACCGGTGTTGCCGGTTCTACCGTGCCCCTGTCTGAGACTGTGGCCGCCTTCAAGGCTATCTGCGAAGGTACCTACGACCACGTGCCTGAGCAGGCATTCTTCAACATCGGTGGTATCGAAGATCTAGAGCGCCGCGCTCACGAGCTGACTAAGTAGTCGGCTTACGTCCCGCCTGGGGTTACCTGGGCGGGACGGCGACGGCGCCCCTAGCTCCGGCAGTCTAGCTCGGCAGTGGGGTGGGCGGCGTCGTCGGAAATTAAGTGACGCCCCAGTGACGTAACGGCAGTAAATTAACCAAGCCAGGAGAAAAAAGTGAGCAAGCTAAACGTTGAGATTGTCTCCCTGCGCAGGCAGGTATTCAGCGGGCAGGCAGACAGCGTTTCGCTGCCCACCGTCACCGGCGCACTGGGTGTACTACCTGGCCGCGCCCCGGTGCTAGCCCTTCTTGGTGACGGATATGTGCAGGTGGAGGGCGATAAGCCCTACCGTGTGCATGTGCGTGGGGGATTCTGTTCAGTTGACCATGACCAGGTCACCGTGGCCGCCGACGCTGTGGGTGAGGACGAAGTTGGCAGCCTCGATGTCGAAAGCATCGAGGTAGATACCAGGTTGAGCACGTCGCTCTCGCTGCTTTGGATGGTGACGACCTAGACTAATACCCATGCACGCTGTCTGGGTATGGGGTCTAATTGCACTGGTTGCGGCGCTAATCGCGCTAGTACTGTTTTTTTGTTCGTCTGCGTACGCTATCTGCCCGAGTGGGGGCTTTCGAGTGTGCGCTAGCCGTTAAATCTGGTTGGATGGGCGGCATCGCCCAGATGCGTAGTGAAACCCTTGACTGGTATCGCATCGTGTCCGCCTCACCCAGCCCGCGCCTGCGCATTGAACGCAGGTTTGTGGAGTTAAGCCAGCCGCGCCGTCGAGTTAATGGCGGCAGCGTGGTGGAAGTGACCCTCACCTATGGGCAGACCGAATATGAGCTGGCTATGGCTGAAGAATTCCATTCGGCGCTGGTGGCCTGGGCTGATTCAGCTGCTCCGCGTGCAGGCGGCTATGTATAGTTTCAAGGCCTACTAAACACTACACAAAAACTGACATTTCGTCCCTTCCCTATAAAACCCCATGGAAAAATCACCTGTGAAGGATGATTTTGGGTGTAAATGATTGGGTTATCCAATGCGCTTGCTGATTGCTGACTGCTCTGTTGATTACTCTGGCCGCCTAAGCGCCCACCTGCCCAAAGCCAAGCGGCTAATTATGTTTAAAGCCGACGGCTCAGTGCTAATTCACTCCGACGGCGGCTCCTACAAGCCACTTAACTGGATGATGCCCCCGCTAAGTGTGGAAGAACTAGACATTGACGCCGAGCATGAGCAGGCCGGGGTAGTGCAGCTGCTCGACGTGCGCTCTGCCAAAACTGATGACCGCCTGCGCATCCGTATCTACCAGGTATATGCCGACGTCAACGAAGAGCTAGGGGCAGAGCCTGGATTGACTAAAGACGGCGTGGAAGCCCACCTGCAAGAGCTGTTAGCCCAGCAAATTGAGCTGCTAGGCCCCGGCCACCGCCTGATCCGCCGCGAGTACTACACCGCCATCGGCCCGGTAGACATTTTGGCTAAAGACGCTGATGACCACACCGTGGCCGTAGAAATTAAGCGCGTAGGCGGCATCGACGGCGTCGAGCAGCTAACCCGCTACCGTGAGCTGCTAGACCGTGACCCGCTACTGGCCCCAGTCAAGGCTGTGTTCGCCGCCCAAAGTATCAAACCCCAGGCCCGCACATTGGCTGAAGATCGCGGCATCACTTGTCTGATCTTGGACTATGACGCTATGCGCGGCATGGACGACGCCGACTCACGCTTGTTCTAACAGGGCCCCGCTGACTAGCTCAAAAATCACTTTTAACAGGGACTTTAACGCTCTAAAAGCGCACAAAGGGCAGATAAACTAGGCACATGAGCAAAGAAGCCAGTTTCGCCCTACGCGGGCGAGTTGTACTACCCGAAACCATCCTGTTAGACGGCCTAGTCGTTGTTAACGGTTCACACCTGCTGTGGGTGGGGGAAGCTGAGCAGGCCGCAGCTGCCGGTTTTGCCCGCGAACTTGAGCAAGCCAGCCCTGCTCCCGAGGGCGGCTACCTACTGCCGGGTCTAATCGACGTGCACTGCCACGGCGGTGGCGGGGAATCTTTCCCCAACGCCACCACCCGCGAGCAGGCCATGACCGCCGTGCTTGAGCATCGCCGTCACGGCACCACCACCATTGTCACCTCCTGCGTCACTGCCAGCCCCGAGGTGCTGCGTGAACGCACCAAGTTACTGGCAGATTTGGCTGATGAGGGCGAGATTGCCGGTATCCACTTTGAGGGTCCCTTCGTTTCAGTTGAGCGCTGTGGCGCCCAGGATCCCACCTACATCATTGACCCTGACGCTGAACTAACCCGTGAGTTGCTGCAACTGGGGCGCGGGCACGTGGTCACCATGACTATTGCCCCCGAAAAGCCGGGCCTGCTAGGTGACGACGGCGTAATCGAGGCCCTGCTTGAGGGCGGGGCTCTGCCCTCCTTTGGACACACTGACTCTGGCGCCGAGCCGGTACGCCGCTGCCTGGAAGAAACCGACCGGCGTATTTGGTCGCGTCTAGCCACCGACAAGCCGGTGCGTTCAGAGCGCGCCACCGCCACCCACCTGTTTAACGGGATGCGTCCCATCCACCACCGTGACCCTGGTCCTGTGCCCGAGGTGGTGGCTGGTGCCCAGCGCGGCGAGGTTATTGCTGAGCTTATTGGCGACGGCGTACACCTGGCGCCAGCTATCGTGCGCGACCTATTCGACACTCTGGGCCCAGCCAACCTGGTGCTGATCACTGACGCTATGGCTGCGGCGGGTATGGCTGACGGCTCCTATGTGCTCGGTTCCCAGCCGGTTACTGTGGCCGACGGCGTAGCTCGCCTAACCGAAGGCGGGGCGATTGCGGGCGGCACTGCGCACCTGATCGACGTCGTACGCACCACCTGGCACGGCGGGGTGGCGCTAGAGGACGCCGTCTACGCCGCCAGCGTGCAGGGCGCCGAGATCCTAGGTGACCCCGCCCGTGGCGAGCTAGCCGCCGGGCTGATTGCCGACGTGGTGGTAACCGACTGCGACCTGAACCCGGTTGAGGTGTACCGCGCCGGGCAGCTGGTTAAGTAGTTCGCAGCTGGTTAAGTAGCTCTTGGTTTTAAGGGCGCAGGCATTAGCGGCTTAGTTGCTGCGTTAAATTGCCTGCGCCCTTTAAGATGTGACTATAGCGACTACGTCGGCACCCAATTTAAAGTGAGGATCATGCATGGCTAACCTAGCAGCGGTGCTTTTTGACATGGACGGCACCCTGGTGGATTCAGAGATCATCTGGGAAGAGTTTTTGCGCTCAGAATGCGCAAAGCGAGGGGTGCTCATTGACCAGCAAACCCGCGAAAAAATGCGTGGAGCCTCACGTGACTTTACCGCCAACTTGATGGTGGAGCTGGGCACAGTAAAGGACCTGGCCGGCGGCTATGAGTTCTATGCGATTGTGGCCAAGCAGGTAGCTCAGCGCATTGCTGAAGCGCCCCCGTTTGAGCCGGGCGCCCAGGAACTAGTGCATGCCCTACATGAGGCCGGCATCAAGATTGCTATTGTTTCGGCTTCGCCGCGCGGCGTGATTGAACCGGTAGCTGACGCACTAGGTGTAGTTGACCTGGTGGTTTCCGGTGAAGACTCAGAGCTAGGCAAGCCCTGGCCGGACCCCTATGAACTGGCACTACACAAGTTCGGGGTAGGCCGCGCTAACGCAGTGGTGCTGGAGGACTCCATTAACGGGGTAGCCGCCGCCCGTGGCGGCGGCATCGCTGCTATACAGATTTCACGTCAGCGCGCCTTTGCTACCGACCCTGGTATTTTGGTGGTGCCAGCAATTGCCGCAGTAGACCAGCCCCTAATCGAAGCTTGGCTGGACTCGTGCCGTCGCCGCGCCGTCGTCGGCTAAAAACACCCTAAAAACCGCAGCTGTGGCCCTGGCTAAAACTGGCAGCAAAACCGCAGCTAAACCCCTAAAACCGGACCAGACCTTAAGGCGGACCATGTCACTTACAGACCAGACCCTGCAAGAATTCGACCCTGAGATCGCAGCTATCCTTGACGCGGAGCTGGAGCGCCAGCGCGACGGTTTAGAGATGATCGCCAGTGAAAACTTTGTGCCTCGCGCAGTACTGCAGGCCCAAGGCAGCGTACTAACCAACAAATACGCGGAAGGCTACCCGGGCCGACGCTACTACGGCGGCTGCGAGGAGGTAGACAAGGCCGAAAACCTGGCCATTGAGCGCGCCAAAGCTGTTTTTGGGGCCCAATGGGTCAATGTGCAGCCGCACTCGGGGGCCCAGGCTAACGCTGCCGTGCTGCACGCTCTGGCTCAGCCGGGTGACACCATTTTGGGCCTGAGCCTAGCCCACGGCGGTCACCTCACCCACGGCATGAGGATTAACTTCTCCGGCAAGGTTTACCGCGCCACCGCCTATGAGGTTGATCGCGAATCGATGCGCATTGAAATGGATCAGGTGCGCGCCGTAGCTAAGGCTGAAAGCCCAGCGTGATTATTGCTGGCTGGTCGGCTTACCCGCGCCACCTGGACTTTGCGGCTTTCCGCGAGATTGCTGACGAGGTTGGCGCTGCCCTGTGGGTGGATATGGCCCACTTTGCCGGGCTGGTGGCGGCGGGGCTGCACCCCTCACCGCTGCCGTATGCGGACGTTGTTTCCACCACCGTGCACAAGACCCTGGCTGGGCCGCGTTCGGGCATGTTGCTGTCTAACCGGGGCGAGCAGTGGGGTAAAGAAGCTCAACTCGGCAGTGTTCCCTGGTCAGCAGGGTGGCCCGCTGATGCACGTGATTGCTGCTAAGGCGGTGGCTATGAAGGCTGCGGGCACTGAGGAATTTGTGGACCGTCAGCGTCGCACCTTGGAGGGGGCGCAGCTGATCTCCCAGCGCCTGCTAGCTGACGACGTTAGCAGCGCTGGCATCCAGGTGGTTACCGGCGGCACTGACGTGCACCTGGTGCTGGTTGACCTGCGTGACAGCGCGCTAGACGGGCAACAGGCTGAGGATCTGCTGGCACAGATTGGCATCACCGTTAACCGCAACGCGGTGCCTTTCGACCCGCGCCCGCCGCGAGTAACCTCCGGCCTGCGTATTGGCACCCCGGCTTTGGCTACGCGCGGCTTTGGTGCCGCCGAGTTTGGTGAGGTAGCTGAGATTATTGCGGCTGTGCTTAAGGCTGGCGCCACTGATAGTGTCAGCCAGGAGCTGCTAGAGACGCTGCGCGGGCGGGTTACTAACCTGACTAAGGCCTTCCCGCTCTACCCGGGTCTGGTGCAGTGAGGGCGCCTTGGGCCGGTAGCGCGCGGGTGCTGGATGGCAAGCTGATTGCCGGCCAGATTAGGCTGAGCTGCGCGCTAGCGTGGAGCAGCTGCGTGCGGCGGGGGTTGTGCCCGGCCTGGGCACGCTGCTGGTGGGCAGCGACCCTGGTAGCGTGAAGTATGTGGCCGGCAAGCACGCTGACTGCGCCGAGGTGGGGATTAACTCTATCCGTGTTGATCTGCCCGCTGAGGCCACCCAGGCCCAGATTGAGGCGGCGGTGGATCAGCTAAATGCTGACCCTGCCTGCACCGGCTATATTGTGCAGCTGCCTTTGCCGCGCGGCATCGACACTAACGCCGTGTTGGAGCGCATTGATCCGGCTAAGGACGCTGATGGCTTGCACCCCACTAACCTGGGGCGCCTAGTGCTGCGGGTCAGTGGTCCTATTGATTCGCCTCTGCCTTGCACCCCGCGCGGCTGTATTGAGCTGCTGGTTCGTAACGGTATTTCCTTGGCCAACCAAGATATTTGCGTGGTGGGTAGGGGGGTCACCGTGGGGCGCTCGATTGGCTTGCTGCTGGGTAGGCGCGAGGTTAATGCCACGGTGGATATCTGCCACACGGGCACGCGTGATCTGGCCAGCCACACTCGCCGCGCAGACATCATTATTAGTGCCGCTGGTGTGGCCGGGATTATTACTCCCGATATGGTCAAGCCTGGCGCGGTGGTGCTGGATGTGGGGGTCAGCCGCGTGGTTGTCGCTGACGGTAAGGCCCGTATCTGCGGGGATGTGGCCGACGGCGTCGACGACGTAGCTAGTGCCCTGTCGCCTAACCCGGGCGGGGTGGGCCCCATGACTCGCGCGCTACTACTGGCTAATGTGGTGGAAACTGCCCAACGCCAGTTAGCTACTGCCGGTTAGCTACTGCAAGCTAGCCGCTGACAGCTAGGTGTTACCAGTTGAAAACACCCGGCTACTTAGCGAGCTAGCTGCAACCGTCTTAATCAGATAAATCCCTAAAGGCCAGCTGCAATGCTGGCCTTTAGGGTTTGTTGTAGCGGTGGTGCAGGTAGGAGGCGATTAGCGCGACCCCCACAAAGCACAGCGGCAGAGAAACTAGCCAAAGCGTAGTGGCCAGGTTGTTTAGTACGGGCAGCTGCGCCAGTAGCGGGCATAACGCCGCAATTATGGTGATGGATGCCCCTACCCAGAGCCGACGCCGCGAGCGCGGGGGAGTGCGGTAGTCCTCGTCGATGGGTAGGTCTTCGAAGGAGGCCTGGTGATGCTGTTGCATGGATGCGATCCTACCGCGCTTTCGCGCAGGTTTTGTGCCCGGCTGTGCTTGCCCGCGCTAGCTTAGTTGCCGTATTTGAATTCGCCTTGGCGGCGTAGCAGTTCGGTTTGTATTTCGCTTAACTCGCGCAGCTCCACATCGGTAACATGAGCCCAGCGCGGCCCGTGGCCCAGCCAGGTGATGAACCTAGCCATTAGCTCACTGTCACCGGCGGCCCATACCTCAACTCGGCCGTCGTCGAGATTACGGACGCTGCCGGAGAGCTGATATTTGAGGGCTTCTTGGTGGCAGCTGTAGCGAAAGCCCACGCCTTGCACGCGTCCACTGATATAGGCATGAATTCCGCGCATGTTTTGTTCCTTAGCTGGGTGGCTGGTTTGGGTTAATTATCGCGTTTAAGTGTGTGCGCGGTTAAGCGTGCCCGCCGGGTCTACCACCCTGGTTAGGGCGGGCTTAGCTATTCTTGGTTTATGCGTATTGTTACCGTCAACGTTAATGGGATTCGGGCCGCTGCCCGTAAAGGTATGGGCCAGTGGCTGGAGCAAAGCGCCCCGCAGGTGTTGCTGTTGCAGGAGGTGCGCGCCGATAGTGAGATTGCGGCGGGTTTGCTGCCCGGCTATGAGGCCCACGTGTTGCCGTGCCGGATTAAGGGTCGCGCGGGTGTGGCGGTTGCGGTGCGTGAGGACAGTGGCGTCCAGGTGGCGGCGGTGCGCGACGGCGTGGCTCGCCCTGGTACTTTGGAGCCCGACGTCGATTCGGGGCGTTGGTTGGAGGCGGATTTGGTTTTGCCCGCTGGCCAGCAGCTGACGGTGGTTAGCGCCTATATTCACTCTGGTGAGGTGGGTACCCCCAAGATGGAGCAGAAGTATGCTCACCTGGAGTTGGTTGATGAGCGTATGAGCCAGCTGTTTGAGCGTGCTGCTGCGGGTGGGTCGCAGGCGCTAATGGCGGGTGATCTTAATGTGGTGCGTAGCGAGAAGGACATTAAGAACTGGAAGCCTAACCACAACAAGACTGCGGGTGTGTTGGATGAGGAAATCGCCCACCTGGAGGGTTGGTTTAGCCAGGGGTGGGTGGATGTGCAGCGCCAACTGGCTGGGCCAGATGCGCAGGGGCCTTACACTTGGTGGTCTCAGCGCGGTAAGGCTTTTGATAACAACACTGGTTGGCGTATTGACTACCAGGTGGCCACCCCCGGCCCTGGCGGGGCAGGCACAAGATTTTAGTATTGGCCGCGCGCCAAGCTACGCCGAGCGTTGGTCAGACCACGCTCCGCTGGAGGTTAGCTACGCCTAGAAAGCTAGAGCGGCCATCACGGCCATCGCTGGGTGCGCAGCCCTGGACGCATTTATGCACCCCTGGACGGGCACCAACTAAACCAAAGCGCGCGCCGCCCGGCGCGCGCTCAGTGTTTTGGTCTGCTTTAGAAGCGGATGGCGTCAATGGGTTTGATACGCATAGCCACCCAGGCGGGGATGATACCTGCCAGGGCGCCCACGCCGGTGGCTGCAGCTAAACCGATTAGGGCAGCGCTGAAGGGGTAGGCGGGGGTGGGCACATCGGCTTGGATCCCCAAGATTGGGCCGAGTGGCACAAACCGTAGCGCCAGGATAGATATCGCAATACCCACGATGCCGGCCACCACCGTGGCCACCACCGATTCGAGCATGATTGAGAAGAAAATACGCCAACTGCTGGCCCCAAAGGCGCGGCGTACCCCGATCTCATGGATACGTTGACGCACGGTCACAATAGAGACGTTGATCAGCCCCAGCGCACCTAGCACCATCATGAACACGCCGGCAGCGGATACCACCATGGTGAAGGTACGCATGGAGCTATTGCTGGCGGCAGTATCAATATTGGAGTTGACCTGTAGGGTTTTGGCGCCAAACTGGGCCCCAAATTCGCGTTTAGCCAGGGCCTGCATTTTGCTGACCTGGTCGCGACCCACATACATACTTAACGTGGGCACGGGCGCGGTGGCGGCGTCGGTAAGGCTAGCTTCAAAAGGATCACGCAAGACATAGGCCTTATATTCCTGGGTGCACACCTGCTTGCCGTTTTCGTCGTCGTAGCAGTTAGGTGAGTCTTTCCGCAGTGATACCCACAATCGTGAAGGAAGTGCGCGAAGGGGTGAAAGACTGCACGGTGAAGGGGGCGCTGAGGGTTTCAATGCCCAGTTCTTTAGCGAACGCCTTATTTACCACGATGGGGGTTGCCAGGTTTTTAGTGTCTGCCTGGCTAAACCAGCGCCCCTGTGACAGGCTCACCGGCACCACCTTGTTGTAGCTGGCACTGACCACGGTGGTGTTTACCCGTTGGGGGCCAAAGGGGAACATGAACCTGATGTTGGTTTCATAGGAGGTAGTGGCAGCCTGCACCTTGTAGCGCTTAACAAAGTCATTCATGGATTTGGATACTTTGTGGGCTTGGGCGGCGCTGGCCTGCTGGGTTACCCCGCCCGCGCTGTCAGAGTTGGTGGCTTGGCTTTCGTCAGTGGTGTCGCTTTCACCGCTGCTGGGGTTTACCTGTACGGTAACTGTGCCGGGGTAACCGGAGTAGCGGGCCATTTCGTTTTGGATGACTATGACTGAGACTTGCCCGAGCGCAATCACGAAGGTCATGGCGGCCACGGAGGCGGCCACACCCACCAGGGACAGCAGCACACGCAGTTTAGAGATACGCAGCTGGGTCCAGGCTTCAATGAGGGAACCAATAATTACGCTCATGCCAGCCCCTGTCTGATATCAATTGGGTGCAGGCACCCGTCTGCTAGCTGGTAGGCCATTTGGGCGCGGGCGGCTACAGCTAGATCGTGGGTGATCACGATTAGCGCCGCCCCGCTTTCATGGCACTGTTTTTCAAGTAGATCCATAACACTGGCGGCGGTGTGTACATCCAGGGCGCCGGTGGGCTCGTCAGCCAAGATCACCTGGGGGCGACGGCTCAGGGCGCGGGCGATAGCTACCCGCTGCTGCTCACCGCCAGAGAGGCGCTCAATGGATTGGTCTATTTTGCTTTCCAACCCCACTGCTTTAAGCAGCTGCTTGGCGCGGGTGTTGCGGGTCCAAAACTGTGAGCCGCTGGCGTAGAGCAGCGGAGTGTAGACGTTTTCGGTGGTGGTTAGCCCGTTGATGAGGTTGAAGGATTGGAAAATGAACCCAAATCCGCGTCCGCGTACTTTGGCACGGGCAGCCTCACTAGCCGGTTCACACTGGAGCCGTTAAAGCGGTATTCACCGCTGGAGGGGGTATCCAACATGCCGATGATGTTGAGCAGGGTGGATTTACCAGTACCTGAGCGCCCCACAATGGCAATGTGTTGGCCGGCCTCAACGCGCAGGTTGATGTCGGTGAGGATTTTCAGTTCGGCGTCGTCAACTATGAAGGAGCGGGCGATTGACTCCAGCTCGATCAGGGCGCTCACTTAATTTCCTTACCGGCTGAGTCATAGCAGGTCCCGTCAGGGTCGCAGCTGTTGGGTTTGCCGGTTTTGTCTACGTCTTGGCCGGGCACGAACTGCAAGATGGAGTCGCCTTCTTTAAGCCCGGAGGTCACTACGATCTGGTTGCCGTCGTTAATGCCCAGTTTGACGGTGGTTTCTACGGTTTTGGTGGGTTTGGTTGGGTCTGGCACAAGCCATACCTTGCCGGTTGCGTAGTTGCCTTGCACGGCGGTTAGGGGCACGGTTAGGGCCCCTTTAGCTTCGCCGACGGCGATCGAAATGGTGGCTTTCAGTCCCGGAAATACCTTCTTGTCTGCGGGGACGGCGCAACGTACCTGTACGGTGGTGGCGTCACCACTGGAGGTATCGGCACTGTCTTTGGGGGCAGTGGTGGGGTTAGTTGAGGAAGTGGCTGTCCCAGCGCCGATTTTTAGGTTGCCGCAGGCAAAGGGCGCCGGCCCGGATTTGATGGTGAGCGTAGCGCTGGTGGGGGCCTGGGTCAGCTGGTACTGCTGAGCAGCGCTGATGGTGCCGGTGGCGCTGTAGGTACCGGTGGAGATAGAAGCGATGGAGGTGCCTACCGTGGTTTCTTGGTCTTTAATCACCGAGTAATTGATGGTGCCGGTAGTGGGGGCGTAGACATCAATGTAGGTGACTTTTTCGGTGGTTTTGGGGGTGGTGTCGGCTTTGAGTCTGAATCTGAAGAGTCTGCAGAGCCGTTGGCACCCTTAGAGTCACTAGATCCGTTTGCGCCGTTGGATCCATTAGAGCCGTTGTCGGTGGTGGTTACGGTTTCGGTTTTCTTGATGGTCAAGATGGGTTCACCGGAGGTAACCGCAGCGCCGTTGTCAAAGTAGAGGCGCGCTACGGTGCCCACGGAGGTGGCTGGCACTTGGGTGGGGGCGTCAGCAACTATTTGGCCGTCAATGTCGACGGCGGATTTAACGTCAGCTTTGGTGACGGTAACTAGCGGGGTGCTAACTGAAAAACCTGTTTGCGCTGCGGTGGGCGTGGTTTGCTCGCTGTCTGGAAAGAATGCGAGTTTTACTAGTGCTGCTGTCACAACCAGGGCCAGCAGAACTTTTAAGCCAGTTAGTAAGTAACGCTTCACGATGGGCATCCTTACCTGTTCGGGACGTAAGTACTAATGAGAATTTTACTTGATGGGTTGGGCATGGGGATGTATCCCCACCTCAGAATAGTCGTCAAAGTTTCTCAGGATCCATGCAGAAACCAACTTTAATCTCATTTCCATAACGCGGCGATCAAGTTTTCTGGTCGTTTTTACGCCAAATGCCACGGACTGGTAGCCGTGGCTGGACAATGATGGAGATTTAAGTGAAGCAAAAGCGTGCGCTGCGCCAAGGTTGGCTGCGTAAGTTTGCGGCATTGACGGTGCTGGCTACTGCTGGGGCTGGTCTGAACCTGGTGGGCCCCCAGGAGGCTCAGGCCGCCAACACCCCCTATGTTCCTGGCAACTACCGTCTGGTGTGGAGTGACGAATTTGAAGGCACCCAGCTAAACCGTAATAACTGGGAGCCTGCCACTGGCGCGTGGGGCGACAATATGCAGATGGTTTACAAGGACCAGCCCCGTAACCTTTACGTTAAGGATGGCTCACTGCACCTGGTGGCCTACTACGAGAAGGGTGGCGTAAAGACTAACGTATGTGGTGGTCAGAAGGTTAAGACTGGCAAAAACTGCATTCAGACCCGCCGTTATACCTCTGCCATGCTGCGCTCGCGCGACAAGCAGCACTTCAAGTACGGCTACTATGAGGCCCGTATCAAGCTGCCTAAGGGCCACTCTTCCTGGTCTAGCTTCTGGCTGCTGGCCCAGGACAAGACTTATGGGGACTGGCCGCACTCTGGTGAAATTGACGTCTTTGAATCCAAGGGCTACGACCCCCAGTTTGTGCAGTCCACCGCGCACTGGTTTAACAAGGACAAGGGTAAGCGCGACCAGTCCAACAACTGGAACAAGAAGCACTTTGGGATCAACACCCAAGATGGCTACCACACCTACGGTCTGCTGTGGGAGCCCAATAAGCTTACCTACTACATTGATGGCGTAAAGACCCACGAGATCAAGAGTCCGCTGCGCGGCACTCACTCCAATGGTTTCATGCCCTTTGACAAGGAGTTCTACCTGCTGCTTAACCACGGTGTAGGCGGTAACTTCCTGGAGGGGCACTACAACCCGGCTGGCGGTTACATCGAAAGGCAGTATGTTAACGGTCAGGACATGAGTGTTGACTACGTGCGCGTATACCAGAAGAAGTGAGCGCCTGCTTAGCGCTACTTAACTGGATACAGCTACAAGCTAGCGCCGCTAGGCGGCGCCTGCAAAGCAGCTACACACAATAGTGGTGGTGGCGCAGCCCTAGGGCTGCGCCACCACCATTTATTAACGCCTCTACCGGCGTATCATGGAAACAGCTTGTGAGGTTTTGTTCTGAGAGGCACAAATTTCTATGAACGAGTATGTCGCACAGCTAGAACGTGAGCTCGCGCTTATTGAGAGAGGCTTCAAAGAAGAGCAGCGCCGCGCCCAGGCTGACTACCACTCATTTGACCGAGAAGAGGCTAAGGCACTTGCCCACCTGGCTTATCGGTCCCAGGTTTACCAGGTGCGTATGTATGCAGTATTCCTGCTGGGACACCTGTCACAAGAGGAAGAGATTTTAAACTTCCTCAGAGATGAAGTCTCCAAAGATGACAATTGGAGGGTTCAAGAGGTTCTTGCCAAAGCCGTCGATGAGTTCTGTGCGACCAGGGGATATGAGCAAGCACTGGGTGTTATCGACGAGTGGTTGAATGATTCTCGCCCACATGTGCGGCGAGCCGTTACTGAAGGTTTACGGATTTGGACGAGTCGTCCGTACTTCAGAGATAACCCATGTGAAGCAATCGAGAGATTATCGCGGCTTCGAAGTGATAGCAGCGAGTACGTTCGCAAGTCTGTGGGAAATGCCTTGCGGGATATTAGTAAGAAATTCCCAGACTTGGTTGCAGCGCAGCTGGGCACGTGGAGCTTGCAAAGCCGGGAAGTAAAGCAAGTACATAGCCTGGCAAGCAAGTTCATCAAATAGTACAGTTCTCAACCGGCACGGCTTCGTTAATTGCCCGCTGCAAGGCCACAGGCACATGCGTGTCCGTGTGGACCTCGACAGGAAAACCGGTTAGCTCGCTTGTGTATGCGGCGATATCCGCCAACTCAAACAGTGATAAATCACGGCTCGGAGTACCGATCAGATCAATATCCGACTCGAAGCCATCCGTTCCCTGAACAATAGAGCCAAAGACACGCAGAGCCTCAAGGCCTCGTTCCTTGGCGTAGCTACCGATTGAGGAAGCATGGCGGGCCAGTGGCACAGAGGGCCGATAGTCTGCCATACGCAAGATACGCTCAAGCATTTCAGCAGACACGGCACGCTTACCAGACTCAATCTGTGCAAGGGTTGACTGACTCATTCCAGTCAACCCCGCCAGCTCTGCCTGCGTAAGAGACGCATCCCTGCGTGCCTCACGTACCAGGGACGGCGCATCTTCCCGCCGAAACCGAGCCATAAATCCATGATAGTGCACGTATGCACTATTACGGAGAGCTCGATTAGCTCGATTCAGTCTAAGCCGCCGGCTCCCGGGCCGGGCTCGG